>Ga0209611_10000089_pt1 | contig 98566 bp, 79 predicted proteins | sample S1TSphgellanicum_3_FD_187693 | JGI IMG/M metagenome (GOLD analysis project Ga0209611, IMG submission 187693) | Host-associated microbial communities from peat moss isolated from Minnesota, USA - S1T2_Fc - Sphagnum magellanicum MG (SPAdes) (version 2) | ecosystem: Host-associated > Plants > Peat... | reverse complement strand
TACTAATGCAATATCATTACAATATGGACATAATGTGAATACAACATGGCAAACAACATAAATACAATGCAAATATGATGCTACATCAATTATCATTGAAACAATACCAAAATTAAATCAATACAACCTAAATTGTTTCAATGCCTATTTTACACGAACAAAGCACTAAACCTTGGACATCTTGTAAAAGTATTGTGAAAGCACTTAAATAGCACTAATACAAAGGGGTCCCCACTTTGTGATGTAGTAAGGATTACCTTCATGATTCTAATTATAAGTTAAGTGTTGGGGATCATAGAGCACATAAACAACTCTACATAACATGAAAAATTGCGCTAGTAAATTTGGGCACCTACAAAGGCAAGCTTACCTCCTTGTTTTGTGTTGTGTTCAACCTCTTTATTTCTTGGCCACTATGATGAGGTTGATGATGGAAGAAAACTCTATTCTAGTTTGTGGCTAAAATCAATTGCAACTAGTTTGAACCCTAGCCTTTAAGGAAAGAATCTTCAAAAATAGGCAATCCTTTTCGACATTTGTGTCTCTATACACATTGAGCCTTTTGAGCTAGTTTTGTGGGCGGCATGTTCGACATACCTATCTCTACAACCATAACTGCAACTTCTAGCCAGAATGTTGTGGAAAAGTTGTAGATGGTGTTGGCCTTTCATCCTTTGGTAGCAGGTTTTTCTAGCAACAACCATCATGTTGTAGTTACAACTTTTGTTCAGTACTTTAAATCGATGTTAAATTGTTGTAAAAAAGTATTTAGCGAAAGACATACATGATCTTAACATGGAACTGACGGTCTACACAGTGAAGAATAATGAAACCCACAAATGATCAAAACATAATTGACATCTTTGATCACATTCTAGTGAAGCTCATTTAACAAAACTAATTAAGTAAATAAAATTTGGGTGGTAGTTTTCACTTATGTATCTTTGCATCAAAAACTGAAGTACTTGTAAATTACCATGTCAAACTCAAATAAACTTACAAACATTGAAAGAAAAAATGGATCATGAATGTACTAAACAAAATTGTTGTTGGGTTTAACTTTTATTTTGCATTAGCAATCCATTCAATACATAGTGGAATCACACCATAAAATAGCCATGTTTCACTTCAACTTTCACCCCAACCAAGATTTTGACAACCTATGTAACCTTTTCTAGCATTGCCTATAGTCAATCCTATCCAACATTTGGCCACCATACAATCAAAAAATGTACATTCCCAATTACATACCCAACTGCACTTGGATCATAAGTTATTAAGACTTGGTGGTTGAAACTTGAAAGTCTTTCTAGAACACAATGTGTATATTAATTAGAACTCAACATTTGAGTTTATAAAATTTGTGTAAAATAACATCAACTATAGACAAGCATAATAAGGACAAGCAATTCCCACCACACTCTAATTTTCATTCAACTAGGCAAGGACTGATCTTATGCCTCCAATAATGTCTATAGTTAATTCATACACCCCATCATTACTGCTAACCATGTGATCTTTAGGTGGCATTAAGACCTTCATAGCTCATACAAGATGAGCATGCATGTAAACCATATGCGAATCTTTTAGTAACACATAGGATGATTCATTATTGCCCCACCTTTGATAGTATAAACTAGCCACCACAACATCTCTTTTGGAAAATGATGTGCCCCACTTATGGTGAAGAGGTTTCATGTAGAGGATGGCTTGTGCATGAGCATGAAGCTTGAGCTTGGAACTTAAAGTTCAATGTGATTTTAATCCACCTACATGGATGAATATGTCTATAGATGAATGAATTTCATATGGATGAATGTCATTTTTAAATGGATGAATTTTGTTTATGATTTGGATTAAATAAATAAATCATTAAATGAAATTCATCCATGATTGGAAAATAAATAAATTCAAAATTATTTATATCCACCTTCATTTGTTGTCCAAATATTAATATCTCAAACTTGAATGTCATTTAATAATGATGGATAATGAAATTATGATAGTAAGGGAAAATACGATGATGGGACCAAGATGATTTTTAATTTTTTGTTTAAATAACATTTTCATGATCAATGTTAAAAAATTCAAAAAATATTGTTATGAAATGAATGTCACCCCCCCTCCCCCGCCCAATTGTTGTTAACACATTATATATTTATTTCATGAAAACTAAGGTGCTTTGAAAATAATTAATTATTAAAAAATGCCATTGTCATCTATGATAATATGTTGTTTGAAGAAATCTAATTAAGCTACTTAAAACTCAATTTTAATTTATTTCAAAAGCTCAATATCACTAATGACATTACATAGTTTTAAAATATCTAAAACATTTGGAACCCGTTGTTGTCAACAACATTGATTAAATTTTATAAAAATCATGGTTATCAAGGACATGAAGAACCATAAGAATAAAGGCTAAAAGAAATGTTTAAATCTAAATTTCAAATAAGGAACAAAACAAAAATATGTGATTCAAAAACAAAAAACACATGATTTATGAACAAGAACACAAGATGTGTAAGAAAAACGTGAAACCAAATCTTTATTATGTTAACATATGCAAAAATGAACATGAAAAAAACATGACAAGGCTATGGTGCAAGACTATGTTGAACAAACTAAAAGAAATGGAAGGTTTTATTTTTATTTATATCCTTTTAAGGACTTAATTCAAGGAAACTTCCAAATAGGCTTTTATGTGTGCATCAAATAAAAAACCTTCTTAAGAACCTTCCTAACCAAAAGTCAATCATGAATAATTAAAACTTAACTAAAAGTTAATTGGGATTTAACTAGGAGTCAATTGGGAAGTAACTAAGGTTAACTAAGATTTAATTAAGACTTAACTAGGAGTTAATTGAAAGTTTAATCAGGAGTTAATTAAGACTTAACTTAAAGCTAATTGGGAGTTAACTAGGAGATAATTAAGACTAAACTAAAACTTAATTAAAACTTAACAAATAGTTAATTAGAAGTTAACTAAAAATAAATTGAAATTAAACTAAAAGTTAAGCACAAGTTTAATACAAGTCATGGATGAACATTTGAAAAAATGAACCCCATGGCATTGGCATCCATGATATCACCTCCTTTTCTAGTGATGAATTCCATGAATAGTGGATTTGGGATCGTTTAGATATCATTGATGAAACTCATGCACCTTTTCCATAACATTTTGATAGGTTTTTGATTAGTTTCCAAGTGCACTCGCTCACATCATATCCATGCCAATGAACAAGATATTATAGTTGACAATTAGAAACTCGTGAATCTAAAATGTCTTCCACTTCATATTCTTGTTCCCCATCCACTTTAATGGGTGGAAGGGGTTCATGGATTCTTCCTGGAATAGTAAACATGTGGTAAGCTTGAATTGGAAAGCCACAACATTGATTTGTTTCATAATGAATATTGGACTTAACCTTTGATGATCCAACTTCTTTGATGGCCTTGTTGTTTTGATATGTTTTTGTTGAAGCCAAACTTGGTCCCCAACTTGAAACTGGGTTGTTCCTTTTGATGTTCATCAACATTTTCCTTGTATCGCTTTTGTGCTTCTTGAAGATTATATACAAGTTGAACTCGAACATCCACTAGCCACATGGCTTGATCTTTAGCTACTGGATTCATGACTTTGTGTACACCTTGAATGTCAAACTTGGGGTGCAAACCATGATTTGCAAAAAAAAAAATGTTAACTAGGTTTATGAATGCATTGAGTTGTTGTAGGCAACTCTGCAATGGTCAAAAGTTTTGACCAATTATCTTGATGATAATTATTTGTGCACCAATATTATTCAAGGACTTAATTGACCTATTTTGTTTGCCCATTTGTTTGGGGGTGGAAAGTTGATGACAACTTCACCTTCACACCTAAAAGGTCAAAGAGTCATTTTCAAAACATGGATGTAAACTAAGGCCCATGATAAAAAAATGTTATTTTTATGAAGACCATGATACTAAAAAATATGATAAAAAAAAACTTAGTTGTTTTTTTGTTAATTATTGTTTTAGTACACATAATGAGATGAACGATTTTTGTCAAATGGTTCACCACCACCAAAATGGATTCATAAGAATTAGAAGGTTGGAGGTCTGTGATGAAGTCCATGGAAATTGAAGACCACGGGGATGTAAGGATCAATAATGGTTGAAGGAGACCATGAAAACAATGATGAGGATTTTTTGCTCAAATAAAAACATCACAAGATTCAACAAATTCTTTCACATATTTCCAAAGTTGTGGCCACCAATAATCTCAAAACATTAACTCCATGGTTTTGTTGAATCCAAAATGGTGTATAACCAAATCATCATGTTTAGCCTAGAGAACTTGAAGTTGTGCATGGCCATTAAGAACATACAAAAGACCATCACAATAAAGTAGACCATTTTGAAACTTGAACTTAAACATGATTATTGGAAAAATCTTAGATTTGATGATGATTCTTTAATTAACCTTGGATGTTAATAAGAAGAGGGTCATGCTTTTTGATTTCACGAATTTGACAAATAAATGTTATGTCATCATGAATTATTAATAACGCCTAAAGTCGAAGATGTTCAAGCTTGAGAATGACATCACATTATTGCTCATATGTTGCATCTCCGTCCTTAACCATGAGAACAATGAAACAATGCATCAAGTTTGTCTTGTTGGCGCCTAAGGTGATATGTGATGACAAACTGGAATCAAAACAAAGATAATGCCCATTGAACTTGGCGTTGATTTAAAACATGAGTTGTCATGAAATATTACAAGTTCTTATGGTCTGAATACACAATGATTTCATGTTGAGCTCCTTTAAGCAAATGATGACACTCCTCAAAGGCATCCATGATGGCTAGAAGTTCTTTATCATAAATCTCGTAATTACTCTCCACGGGAAAAAACTTACGAAAATAGGAACTAGCATGATGAAGAAAATTATTTTTTCCAAGTTGTGAGAGTATGGCACCTATTGCAAAGTTGAAAATGTTCATCTCCAAAATAAAAGGTTTGGAAGGGTTTACATCTATCAAAAGTGGGACAATTGTGAAAGAAGCCTTCAAAAATTGAAAGGCATTTTCAACTTCAACTCCTAAAAAAAAAGGTTGATCCTTCTTAATCAACTGAGTAAGATGGGCCATTATTTTTCAATAATGGGCAATGAAACATTAATAAAAGTTGGCAAATCTAAGAAAACATTAGATATTTTGAACAAAAGTTGAAGTAGCCCAATCAACAATGGTCTAAACCTTACGAGGATCCGTGCGAATGCCATTTCCAGAAATGATGTAACCCAAAAATTCCACTTCAGATTAATGGAATTCACACTTCTTCAATTTGGTGTAAAGTTTTAACCTATTGAAGTTTATTCATAACCAAACATGCATGGCATTCATGGTCCTCCATGTTCTTTGAGAAAATGAAGATGTCATCAATGTAACAAACCACGAAATCATCCAAGTACTCACAAAAGACATCATTCATCAAATGTTGGAAAACAACAAGTGTGTTAGTAAGGCCAAATGACATCACATCACAAACTTAACATCTCACAATTTAGAAATGGAAAATGTGTAACATTAGTTCATTCATAATTCGTACATATCACACATTGATATTGTGCATTGAAAACACATTTGACACACTAATTTATTGGAAGATGTGAAATTTGTGTGAAATTTGTTCCTTCATAGGTTTATACTTCATTCGTCAACACATTTATCTGTGTGTCAAACATGTTTTCAATGCATGATATTTGTGTGTAAAATACGAACCTATGAATGAATGAATGAATGAATGAATGAACTTCACATGATTTTCATTAATAATTTATCACATGTTAAATTTGTGATGCACAACATATTCAAAATGCATGTAACAAGTTTTAAACGTTGTCTTCCACTCCTCACCTTCTCAAATGCGCATCAAGTTGTATGCTCCACATAGATCGATCTTGGCGTACACCTTGGCATGATTGAACTAGTTTAACAACCTTGAGATCAAGGGCAAAAGGTACCAATTATTGATGGTGAATTGATTCAATCCACAATAATTGACACACATTTGCAACTTGAACCATCTTTCTTTTTGACGAAAAAAATAGGGGCATTGGTTGGAAACTTTAAATGTCGAATGAACCCCTTTTCGAGGTTTTCATGAAGTATTCATGAAACATTATAAATTTGCCTTGCGACAAATTATAAATGGGTCTGAATGGAGGTTGCGTTACTTCCATAAGATCAATGGTGTAGTCATATAATCAATGTTTGGGTAAGGTGTATGCATTTATCTTTTCAAACACATCCTTGAATTTTTAATATTAAAAATGAATTTCATGTGGATGTGGTTCAACATTTGGGGAGGGAAAAACATAAATTAAAAAATGCATTTCCTCTTATGGCAGCCTTCATAAAGGCTTTAGTTCCAACAAATAAAGGCTTGGGGCATTTAGGCCATTTTGTACCATCTAGGTCTTCCTTCAGTTTCAAATTTTGCAAGTTTCTAATAAGGGTTTCACATTTTAGGGCCTCGTGCTATGGTGATTCAAAATGAAGACTCCTCATATGCCAATCCAATTGTGGATTCAAAATGAAAACTCCTCATATGTCAATCCACTCAAGATAGTCCAATGATGACATTATTTTTTGGAAATGAAATGACATTGAAAACAAACTTGCTGGTGTGGGAACCAATGGTAACATTTAATGGCTTGGTTTCATGTATGACTAGTTTTAATGATAGGTTCCAACCATCAATGATTTCAATTGGAATTGGTGTGTTCTTTTCCATTAGAGCCAACTTATATTATCACATTAGCTCTTTGTCCATTAAACATGTCAATGCACTAGAATCAAGAAATGCTTGGGCCTCCATCATCATAAGCTTATTACATTTGGCAATGATTAGTACTAATAAAAATGGCATTGGGTTTGAAGATAGGTTGGGACCATTCTCATTACATGATGCATCAAAGTCCAACTTCATGGTCCCTATTGAAATTGGACATGCTTGTTTTCTGACTTCTTTGGTTATGGATTGGTAACATAAATGGTCCATGCTACATGTGGTCCATGTTTTTCTAGACATTCACAAGCAACGTGACTTGGTTTTCCACAATACAAGCAAAGATTGTTTGTATGTTGACATTACTTATCTTACTCCGTGAGGGGCTTGAATCTTGTCTTATCAATATGCATGGGGTCGTCTTTTGGTGAGGTTACTAAAAGTTAGGTTGGCATTACAAGTGAAAAACTCTTTTGTGTTGCAAGTGGTGCAAAACTCCTTTGTGTTGTTAACGTGGGTTCATGGTGCTTCTCTTGTCAACATTCAAAGAACTTGTTATCACACCAAACAATTTGTGCAATGGTTTGATTTAATGTTGAAAGGTTTGGCAAAGTGAGTAACAAGTTCTTCACATCACCTCATAACCCAAACTAGAATTAATTTATGAACATTGCTTCACCCCATGAAATATCACAAGCCAATAATCTGAACTCCAATGTATATACCATAGTTGAACGTGATGCTTAACAAAAAGATCGTATTTTGATGTTAGACATGTGTTTTTTGTTTGAATCTCCAAAGGTGGCATTAAACTCTTCAATAAATGTTTCAAAATCATTGAACAAAGGTGATTCCTGCTCCAACAAAGGTGCGACCAAACAAGGGCCATGCCTGATAATAAGGTGCCAATGAATCCAACTTGAAATGGTCAAGTTAGATACCGTTAAGGATGAAATTGGATGACCAAATGCACTTAGTTGACAAAACCTTGAAACTTTGAACATGTGCCATCAAACTTGTTAAATAGGCTTATATGTGGCTTTTTTGGTTGGGGTTGTGTTGCCAAAATGCATCCTAAAGAAATCAAAATTTGATTGGTTTGCAAATTAACAACAAATTCATGAAATGTTTAATTTTCCTATTCAAGATTCCTAAGGACAACAAGGACTTCTTCCATGGATTTAAACATGATTATGAACACCATGAAATATGACACCAACAAAAGATGGGTATAATCCACAACTTAAGTTTTAAAAAAAATGGGTGATATGTGATTTATTGAAAAAAATTCCTTTGAAGAAAAAGGGTAACCCACATTCAATTCCAAAAGGAATTTAAATCCCAAATGACTTATAAATGCAAAAAAAATGTAAACTTGATGAAATTTGTTTAAATTGTTAAAGACATGAAGAACCATAAGAACAAAGGTTAAAAGAAAGGCCTAGGTGACACACCCCCAAACTCCTTAAAAATTTCAAATGTGAGTCCGAAGGTCAAAACAATGGAAAAAAAAGGTGTTAGGGTACGTTCCCTAACTTGCAACACTTTAAAGGGTAAGAGGGGCGTGTTGGAGCTTTGGGATGGGGACTAGGACAAATTCACAAGCGAAAATTTAAGATGAAATCAACCTACACAACTAAGAAAGAGGGTAGTTAATGCAAGTTGAATGGAAGTGGTGTGGTGGATTTAATAAGAACAACTTTAAGCACAAGTTTTACACAACCTACAAATTTTGGGAAGAAGAACCACTCCCCTTTTTGAAATACATATTTTGTGCCCTTTTACAAGGACTACATCCAAATGTCATTTTTCCTCGGGACTCCCAAGTGGAAATCCCAAAATTAGGACTTTTGTTGTCCCAAAACTTTGGCCATTCATATATTTCTCAAATTAAGTTTATTTTGATAAAACAAGGGTAATATCTTATAACCATCAAAAAGATCTTTCCAAATGTCTATAACACACTTCAATCACACCTCATTTGACCCCTGCTTTCGAAGGATTTGTGGTCAGGAGTCAAATTTTCAATTTGACTTCCACCCCTTCTTTTGATCATAATTCATGCAAATCAGGTCTAAATGAACAATGTGAGGGCACTTTAAGCATCTGCGCTTCAAGAAATTTCTAATGGTGTCTTGGGGGCCCAATTTGGCATTGTTTTTCCTTTTCAACCAAGGCTCTGAACATTCACAACTCCCGCACAAATGTAACTCTTAAAATGGGAGTGCACTTGGGAGTCATTAGATTTCATCCTTTGCACTTTCCTCCATTTGTGATAATGTGTTTCACACCTATGCACACTTTCATCCCCATGGGCCCTTGCATTTCACACTTAGTTGCAAACCCAATGTTAGGGTTGCGACACTAAATTTAACTTTTAAACAAGGAATAAAACAAAAATATGTGATTCAAAAATAAAAACACAAGAACTATTAACAAGAACACAAGATGTGTAAAACAAACATGAAAATGGATCTTTATTATGCTAACATATGAAAATATGAACATGAAAAAAATGACAAGGCTATGGTGCAAGATTGTGCTTAAGATTCGTGTTGAACATATTGAAGGAAATGACAAGTTTTATTTCTATTTATACCCCTTTGGGGACCTAATTCAAGGAAGCCTTTAAAAAGGCTTCTATGTGTGCATTGAGTAAAGAAACTTCTTAAGAACTTTCATAATTGAAAGTCAATTATGAGTTAATTAAAAATTAACTTGAGCTCAATTAGGAATCAATTAAGGTTAATTAAAACTTAACTAATAGATAAATAAAAGTTAATTAGGACTTAACTAAGACCTAACTAAGAGTTTAACTAAGATTTAATTGGGATTTAACTTGAAGTTGATTCGGAGTTAACTGGAAGTTAATTTGGAATTAACTAGAAGTTAACTATAAATGAAGTAAAACTTAATTGGAGGTTAATTAAGAATAGACTAAAACTAAATTAAAAGTTAAGTACAAGTTCAATACAAGTCATGGATGAACATGAAAAAAAATGAACCCCATGGCATTGACATCTGTGATAATGGCATGCTTGACAAAAAATGAAAAAAAAAACCCCATTGTTGTTTATGATAGTTATAAATAGGTTTGAAAAAAGTTGTGGCACCTTTAAAAAAAGGGAAGGAAAAAACCCACTGTTGTCAATGACATTCAATTAGTTTGTTTGAAAAAAAAAACAATGATCATGGGGTGGATGTTAGCATAATAATGGTAATATAATTAAGACATTTCTAAAATAATGACATTTTAAACCATAGTCATGAGATACATTTATAATGGAATTTATATTATATTATTCAACAAATGTTATATCATATATAATTAGATTGTGTGTCATAAAACTCTAGTTGATTAATTAAATTATGGAAAAAAATTATCATAATAATTTAATGATAAAATAATAAATTCATCTATAATTCTTATGGAAGTTCTATTTTAAAAACATGTACTAAATGTAAATTTTTTTCATCCACACATTAAATGAATGAAAAAAATCATTCATCCATAATGAGGATGACTTATGTTTGCTTTAAGTTTATTGGTACAACATTCATTTTGCGATTAAATTATTGGGCTTTACTTACATGTGTATAAGGGAAGAGACATTTTACCATCCTAAGTTCCAACTTCTATGCTATAGGTTCAACTTTAGGTTCATGTAGTAGCTTGCTTTGTTTGGTGCAACAAACCAACCAAAAGTCTACATCCTCCAAGTTCCCAACCTCTGCATTAACAACAAAATTATCACTAATGTCCAAGGTAGTAACCAGAACATTTCCATTTCCATCAAAGTCCAATTACCCATCCTAATCGTCAAACATGGCATTCCTAATTACTTTAGTATCAATAGGTTGGAGTTGTTTAGGAACCTAGTTTCTAGTCAAAGTGTGTTTTTACATTTTAACCATCGTCCTTCTAGGCAACAAGAACAAAAACAAGCTAGGTCCTTCACCATCAAGGTTGTTAGAATATTCTTATTGGTGCCACAAATTAAATGTATTTTCATAGTGTTTTTTTAAGAGACACCATTAAAAGAACTAGAGTTTCACAAAACCTCATCTGCTTTCACAAGCCAAAATACCTACCAGAAATGCCTCCTCACACAAGTATATGAGGTTTTAGGCCTTTCATATAAATGCTTGTGCATAAAATCTACCACCTCTTCTACATTTTGGAGTTTTGCACCATTGGCATCAAGTTGTTCCCTCTATAAAAATCTTTTAATTATTGTTCTTGCACCATTGTGCAGACCTTTCCCATGTCCACTTCCAAATAAGTTCCATACCAACTTGCACCCTCAGTCAAATTGGGATGCTTGCTAATAAATAACCATGACTTGGAACTTTTGAACTATGAAGCACAACCATCACTCCAAACCCAATGCCATTCAAGTGCATAACCATCAAAAGTGTACAATAATTCAATCCTTCCAAACTCAATCAAATGCACACAAAAATCTATGAAACTATCATTCAAACTCAGAGCAATGGAAGGTTTAATCAAATAGTCCTTGAGTTTCCATCAAGTAATGTGTAGGTTTTTCATCCCACATTTCAGCCTCAAGGCATCGCATTGTCACATCATCTTTGTTTGGATTCATACAAGTTTCAAATGCCCACTAAGTAAGGGCAACATTTGTGGTGGCAATAGTGTAGCCATCGGTCTTTTTCTTTTTTATAGATAGCGACCATAATGCATCACCTCTGTCACTACTAATTGTGTGTGCCTTTGCATTGCACTAAATATGTTCCTAAGGTGCACACAAGAACCCTAGCAATATCCCTCAAAGAAGACGTAGGTCTTACATTGACAATAACTTCCAAGATATAATGTTTTGATGCCAACTTGGCACTAAAACTAGCTAGCTTGATTTCTTTTAAAGATCTATGCATTCTAGCTAAAACTTCTCGTTGTGCAATGGCTAGCTTTGTAGGTAAAACATATTCTAGTGTGTCATCCATGATCTTTGGACTAGATAAAAACCTTTTGATAATTAATTTTCTATTTTTAGGACTAGGGCAAGTTGTCAAGGCTTTATTCACAAAATTTACCATGTTGCATGCTACCCTTCATTGACTTTCATCACTCATGATAGCCTTAGGTTGCAAAGTGGATTCTACTATCACCATCTCCTCTCTGATAACATTGTTAAGACAACAATTCAAATGAAACCTTTGCAATCGTTCCTTTTGACTTGCCTTTCTTGTATCCTTTACCTTCAAGAGCTACTAGGTTGATGGTTTTCCACCACAAGATTGCTTCTTTTTCAATATTTTAGAAGCCATCATTCACACCTCTCCTTTTTAGTTCAAATTATACAATAGCTAGAAATGAATGGACAACCATATATATCAAAAGAAAACCAATCAGGTTTTTCTTTCCAAACAATGGATATGCAATACATTGATACAAGTATTAGTTCACTCAACTATATTAACTTATGCATGCACAAATTTGACAACATTATAAAAATAAATGGATGGTGACAAATGAAATGTTAAACAAAAACTCAAATGTCATACAATTTGGTTATGATCTTATGCATAATAAAGTTAATACTTCTAACCATGATTTCCATTTTTGCTTTACAAATGACATGAGCCCTATAATTACTAGTTAGACAATTCTTAACAAATACCATATTGTGGTATATTAGATAAACTGGAAATTGGATGTGGTATTTTTGTGGAAATTGAAATGTTGGAATTCCACATCTATATAATTGAAATCCTATACAATTCCAACATTTCAATAAAATATTGGTCAAAATTTGATATAGTTCCACCATTTCAATAAATTATTAGTCACACAACTTTTAACATTTATACCAAAATGTGGTATTTCCCTGGAAATTTAAATGTTGGAATTCAAGATGTGGAAATTAGATTGAGAGGCAATGGTAGTGATTCAAAAATACAAAGTTGTAGACCATTGCTCTTGTTGTTACATTAGCAATGATATTCCATTGAGTTGAGTAGTTTGGTTTGTTATTTGAATTGAAAATTTTGAAGGTATGATCATTTATTATCATTGGATTTTCATCAATATGATGTCAAAGTGTTTTAGGTATATGGATGATACGGTTTAATTTCTACATTAAAAAATTTGTAAGTATGATTGAATTATAGTCATTGAATTTTCATCAATCTAATTCCAAAGTGTTTCAAGTATGATTTGAATGGGTTGGTTTGATTTGATTTCTACATCAAAAAACTTGCAAATATGACCAATTATTCATTATTCAATTGTCATCAAAATTCGCATGATCAATTGTCAATTTAGTTGTAATGTAATGATCAACATGATTTCAAATATTGGGTCTAAATCCAGGGGATTTTCATTATTAAAACCTTCCATGTTTGACACACCATGTCTAAGGGGGGAGGTTGGTATTAAATTATTTTTTACTACAAACGTCGACCCATCATTGTTGTTAGTCCAATGATCACCTTCACCATGTTCCTTTGAATTCAATTGAACTTTTTGTCTTTATGTTTGAAATAATCAAGCTACTTTTAAAGTTTTCTATTGAACTTTCTTTCATTTTTTTTAGTTTGTAGTTTAACAATTTGAATGGGGTTTATAAAATCCATTAGGGTCTTTGAACCCTTTTATGTTATGTCCATCAACTTTTGTTATGTAATATATTTCTGCCTATGAACACTACCAAAATGTGATGTCCTATTGAAACCAATCCTTTTGCAATATCATTATATGGCATTGGAAATTTTGCACTCGCACAACCTACATTACTATTAGAATTTTGTGGACAAAATCATGTTGATTGCACTTAAGCATGTGAAGAACACATTGAAATTGTGGTTCTTATGAAGTCACTCCCTTAATTGTACATTGTTGATCACTACAAGTGTAACAAGATTTCATAAAGGAGGATGGTGATGTGTAAACACATTTTGATTAATTTGAGCTTTGCATTTGGGTGTTATAGGACTATTGTCTACCTCATCATTCATGAAACTACCACCAACATTAAATATCATGTACTTTGGCTTTATAACATTGTTCATAGATGGATCAAAATCTTCATGCATGGGGGATCTCTAGATTGCAATGACTAGAATATTAACTTAATGTCATGAATGTATCAGTCATTTTGTAGATATTTTTGTTGAAAAGTCTAAACAAATCCATTGTAATTATGTTTTATAAAAAGCATGTTCCAAAACCCCTCATAGTGACTTGTTCCAAGCATATAGTTTCAAATTTGCTTACAATCATCATAGATTGTGGCCCATTTTTCCTTATAAACAAATTCATTTTTAATGTGTGTGTTAAGGCCAAATCAAATCATGATTATAAAAAGGTTTTTGCATTTCATCTTTGTAGTTTTGAAATAGTCTTTGGAATCAACCATGTTTAATGTCACAATGTGTTCATCTTTCTTCACCTAAACCAAGGTTGTAATCTCATGGTGTTCCCAATTGGATGTTTGGATTTTCTAACAAGTTTCACTTTAAAGACAAAATCATTAGAAACTTGAGATTTTCTATTGTTTTTGGTTTTATTCTTGCATCTTGGTGTTGCACTAAGATCTTGGTGTTAAAAAAAAAGTTTACTAATTTCAACAAAACATGTGCAAATGAAAATTCCATCAAAACTTTTGATGTTAATCATTTATGTTGTTTTCTTACTTACATGCATGATTTCATTAGATTGCAAAACAATAGGAAAAAATTAATCTACTTGGCTTTTCAAAGAATTGATCATTTTCACCATAGGTATTTTCATTGTTGTATGCCTCCATGTCAAATGTTGTTGTCAATAAATATGCTTGTTGATGATTGGCCTTGTTATTTCAATGATTGTGACCACAAACAAATGTTGATGTTAAATTATGAATGACATGCAAGAATTTTTTTGGAAGAACCACAATTGTTATAGTTCAGAGGTTTGTAGTTTGGAAGAACATGTGTGAAAAGGCATTTAGAACATCATGCACATTATGCTTGTGTTATATTTTTGCTATAAAATCATAAATATGTTGTCTATCACTCATGAATATATTATTTGTCATAAATCATGTGTTTATTGCTACAACTCCTATAACATTGCAATAATGATTACAACATCACAATTCTTCCATCATGCCTTATGTGTATGTTGCAAAATCGTGAATTTTTTCAATTTGGAGGAACAAGTTGCCGCACAATGGGTTCATAGGTGGGAACAATAAGTTGACATCAAATTTTTAAAAGGTTTTTTCAAATGATAGCCAACATTGGGTTTTTGTTCCAAAATATATAATTTTGTTAGATTTGGTGGTAGCTACATTAAACCCTACCATTGGCTTATTTACAATTGCCACATAAGCATTCCACAAGTCCATTCCACATAGGACTCAATGTGACCTAACATTGTATGTGTGAACATCAAATTAAATTTGACATTTTTATCTTTTTGTTCCTTTTGATTTAGTTAAAAATGTGGCCTACCTTTAATAACATTAAAATTTATTTAATATTCAATATTGATTAACACCATCCAAGAAGAAAACAAACCCATACATTGCACATCCTTTCACAATCAAAGTCTTGAAAAAATTTACTCACATTTCTTTCATTTATTAGTTACGAGCAGGGCAATCCCACCTCATAATTTATAACTTAAGGATTCTTGTCAACCTTACAAAATAGGTAGGTCCATATTTTAAGATACCTAAATGGGTAGGTAACAATGTAACACCTACCAACCTCAAGAATGTTAATGTGTGTCACATCTTGCCTTACTTCAAGCTATGGTCATACCCTTAACCTAATCTCAATGCTCCCACACCTTAACTATGACACAAGTTGTAACAAAAATGGTTTCCTTCATTTGGTTTCTTGAGTCTCAACTATGATAATGTTTTCATGTACACTATGGACTAAATAACTAGCAAGAGGATATTGGTTATCATGAATAATCTTGACACTAATAAACATAGTGGGTTGTTTGAGTTTGTTGAACATCTTAGTTAAGGGACACATGAGAGGGCGAGTTGCAAATTTCAGCCAGTTGGATGTAACCTAAAAGCTAGGGACATGGAACCTCCAGAACATTGTAAAGGAAGTATGAAGGCAACAAGATAAATGATATAATTGGGGAGTTGATATCCAATGGCATGCTGCCACATAAGTGATAAATTACCTACAATGGACCGTGATGTGGGTTATAGCGAAAATGATCTCACAAAGGCAAAAAAGACATAGTCTTCCTCATGAACGAAAATAGAGGGATGAATTTCCCATAAAACCATCCATCATCTAAAATCATCCATCACCACCCCTATAATCATCACTCACACTCGTGGGCAGCACCACGCTGGGAAAGATCTGCTCGATGGAGAAGAAGGTATAGAGATAACGTAGCTAACGGGAGAGAAGAGTGTTTTGTGGAGCGAATTGTCGAGTAGCCTAGCAGCTGCACACAATCGGAGCAAATAAGTTCCTCATCAAAGTGGCGGAGCTGCAATTCCTGTCGGTAAGTGACCCCGTGCTCTTGCATGCCTGTGATGTTTGCCGATCCTTGAAGCCTAAAACTACAAGAGAATAAATAAAATCCTCTGGATATGCTTGAAAAGATAACTAAACTCTTGCTTGATAATGTTTGCCTTTTGCTGCAACGTTTTTCAGAGAGTACAGAAGGATGAGTTTGTATTCGTGGTTTGGTTTATTTGCAACTCGGAGGTTGTGGACGCATGAATCCGTAAGGCTTTTTTCGAGAGAATGTTGATATCTGTGACATATGTGTGTATTTATATATGCCTGTGATATTTTGCCGATCCTTGAAAAATGTGAAAACTTTTTTCTTTATGATTGAGAAAGTTATTGCGCTCTTGCTCGATGATGTGCTTTGCTGCAATGTTTTTTTCAGGGTGTACAGAAGGATGAGTTTGTATGTGTACTTTGGTTTTCATTTTGAACTTTGGAGGGTTGTGGAAGGTGTGAATCCGTGAAGCGTTTTAAGAGAGAATATATTGACGTATACCTATGTGTGTACTTTTATGGTTACAGTATGTTTTGGTCCTCGATGCTTTGATTGCAATAATGAAAGCTTGTAAGGATGAAGAAAATGGAGTTCATTCCAATGTCACAGGTCACACGATGCAAAGAAACGTCTGAGTTCATTTCTTAGGTTGTTGTCTGGTTGTGGTACTGCATAGGAGAGAGAAAATCTGTGTGCTACGTTTTTTGTTATTGCAAATTTGCAAAGTACAGAGCTACATATGTTGCTCTTGTTAAGTATCCATCTGAATTTTGTGCTTAGCTTCTCCATCCCTCTCTTGTTGTGTTGAGCAGGGTGAATTAGAGGCTGAAACAGAGACAAGCTTCTATTGCTAGGGTCACAGTGTGTTCAGAAGAGATGGCAGATGCAGCAATCAAGCTCAACAGTGGGCACAACATGCCAGTGCTGGGGCTGGGTGTATGGCGGGCAGATCCAGGGGTTTTGCATAATGTTGTGCTTCAGGCCTTGAAGCTTGGTTACCGGCATTTTGACTGTGCAGGTTTGTCCTTCTGTCTCTTGTATTTAACTTGTGCTGTGTATTCCTGATTGGATGCTGTAATGGTTTCTGATCATGTGTTGAGAGCAATAACACTGTGCCTGTCAAGAGTGTGGACTGCTTTTGCTCAAATAGTTCAAGATTGGTCTTTCTTTGATGCAAGGGTTTGTTACATCTGGTTTTGGCAATCTGGCATGTTCTTTGCAGTTTCTGCTTAATGTAGATCATGTCACTCGCTTGAGGCCAACAAATTTGCAGCCTAAATTGTGAAAATTTTGGGATCATTTGACTTATCTAGTGGGATCTCGATGCTCTTTTTCCTCCAGGGGATGGCTGTTTGTGTCTCTTCCTACTCTTCTATCTGGGAAGTTGTGGGGTTTCCCCATACCTTCAGTGGTGTGCATATGCATATGAAATTCCTGAGGCTTCTGAACTACTTTGCTCACATTGACAATTCTAGGATCTGATGCAAGTCCATGCAATGAATGTCTATACATTTGGTGTCTCTCATGTTCTGGCATGTGGATGTATTTTTTGAGCACATGTCAAAAGCAATGACAGGGAGCTTGAAAACTTGTTCACCACAAATCTCACATATCTTGTCTTGTAATTCACTTGGTGCTTGTTTCTTGCTCTTACTCTGATTCCATATCTTCCGTACTGTTGTAGGTTGCACAGAATGCAAAAAGTGTTTCAGCACATTTGTGTGAACAAAGTTGTGGCACTTCGTACTTTGTACCTGTCTTTGGTGAAATATGTTGTCCAGCCACCTGTAATTTTCTAGGTTTGATTCAGGGATTTTCATGTGTAAAAAAGGTCTTTCCACAACTATCCCAGTAAGGTTGCACATGTGATCAGTTTGTGGATATGGTTTGCATTCATCTTGCAACAGAATAGCTTGCACATATGGCAATGAGTTGACTGAGAAAGTGAGAACCAAAAGTTGAGGCTATATGGATGCATCATCACTGGAATTGCAGCTGATTACAAGAATGAGAAGGAGCTTGGAGTAGCTCTAGCTGAAGGCATTGCCCAAGGCCTTGTTAAGCGTGAAGAGCTCTTCATTACCACCAAGGTGAAATCCTTCATCCTTGTATTTACAATCTCACAGATAGGTCTTCATATTCAGCAAGACAACACAAACTGCTAGCTGTGAGAAACCTACAGTCCTACATCTTGCTGTACAATCTGTGCTACTGGTAGACTAAAGTAGAATTTGAGAGTTATCCTTTGTTTTGTACATGTGATGGGATATTTGAATGGGGGTTGAGGATGACAGCTCTGGAACTCAGACCATGGGCATGTGCTGGAAGCATGCAAAGACAGCTTGAAGAATCTTCAGATAGACTACTTGGACCTCTATTTGATTCATTTTCCAATTGCTACCCGTCATACAGGTTTGGTTTTCAGAAAAGTGCTTTTGATCTTAACTAGAATGCCAGGTTTCTCTCCCTTCTGAGAAAGAGAAAAAACTGCACTGGCACAATCAGAACTGTTCTACAGTACTCTTTCCCCTTTCATTACTGACTTTACTAAATGCCAAGCAAACACCTCTAGTGTTCAGTATATAGTCTATTGTTTACTTTTCATTTCACAATGCAGGCCTGCAGCTCCCAAATTGTGACCACCATGGTTGCGAGTAAAACTTAATTTGCAAGTCACAGAAATGCATAACCTGTCTCTTCAGACCACTGGGGCTCAGATGGTTGAAACTTGCAACCATGCATGACTTGCTATATTTTTGTCTTTGATTAGATCTGATGCATTGATGTTGCAGGGGTTGGCACAACTGAAAGTGCAAAGGATGTTGATGGAGTGCTTGATATTGATGTCACAATCTCTCTTGAAACCACATGGCATGCCATGGAGGAGCTGGTATCAGCTGGCCTCACTAAGAGCATTGGCATCAGGTCATTACCACTTGCCAAACTCTTCAGTTTTGTTGGATGTGTCTTATGTTCTATTACATTTGGAAGTGATCCCTAGTTTCAGAGTAAGTACTGCTAGTATCTGACTCAACTGTAAAGTTACTGATTACTTGGTGGGCAGTGTTTGGAGATGTGTTGAGAGACTCATTTGCTATTTTGGTTGCTGTGGAATTTGCAGCAATTATGACATCTTCTTGACACGGGATTGTCTTGCATATGCCAAGATAAAGCCAGCAGTCAACCAGATTGAGACCCATCCATACTTCCAACGGGAGTCATTAGTGCAGTTTTGTCTAAAGCATGGGATTGCTGTGACGGCCCACACACCTCTGGGTGGTGGAGCTGCCAACACTGAATGGTTTGGTGCTGTTTCTTGTCTTGAGGACCCCATTCTTCAGGTTTGCACCTGCTGTGTGTTACTGCTCTGTTTTGAGTCACCTGGTGGATGTGTCACATAACACTTCTGCAACTAAGTAACTGCAAATGGTTCTGTTCAGTAACAGTCTCTATTTGATCTTCACAGGGGCTTGCAAGGAAGTACCAGAAGACACCAGCTCAAATTGCTCTGCGGTGGGGAGTTCAGCGGAATACCATTGTCATCCCCAAATCAGACAAGCTAGAGAGACTGAAGCAGAACCATGACATCTTTAACTTCAAGTTGGATGACGAGGATATGAAAACTATCAAGTCAATAGACAAAAGACTCCGCACAAATGACCCAACTAGGTTCTGGAACATCAATCTCTTTGCATAAGATATTTGTCTTTGATTGGTGCATGAAATGATACTACTGGAACATGAGTTTTTAAGCATTGACATTCCCTGTCTGACTGCTGCAGTCAAATCGGTTTTTGAATTGCTGCTTCTTATCCACATCACATCTGGTGATATAATAGAGAAGTGAATCCAAATTCTTGCACATGATTGTAACAGATTTTGAGTTTGCAACTTGCTTTATCTTCTATGAAACTGGTCTATTCAAATACTTGAAGAATCAGATGAAACAACCCTTTTAACAGATTTCCTTAACAACTTTGAATTCAAGGTTATATTTCTTGAAAGGAAGTATGTTAGTTGCCTCACAAATTTAACTGTGTTGGACCTATTTTGGAACTACAAGGTTGTTACATGTAGGAGCATTATCCAGCATAATGATCAAGGCAGGCCAGTTCAGCAAGGCCTCTGCTGTACAGGTTCACCCTGTGCGGAGGTGTTTCACAAAACAGAATGCCTGCCTGCAAGGGTCAAAATGATGGACGGAAGGAAGGAGGGTCATAATGAAGTTTTAAGCCATTCTTGGGTTTAGTCATTCAACCCTTCCATTTGTCATGTATGTATCCAACGCTCCCATTTAAGTCTAAAGGGCCAACATGATTTTGTTGGATATTTGTCAGTTGTATATATATATTTATAAGCTTAATGGAGGTTTGGGACAAATATGCTACAAATTTCTATTTCACAGTTTAAACGAGTTATGGAGAGAAAGGTTATGTTGTAAAACTTTCTTTTATGGCTATTCAAAACTACACATCTGTTTCATCCAATGATGAAATCTACATGCAAGGGAGCCCATGATGGTTCGGAACATCTCAAAATGATAAAACAAATACTCTTCTTTAATAATAGGGTAATTCCGTGACCATTTTTTCCAGTATCCAATACCAACTCTATCAAATCAACATGTGAAACCATCAAGGGATCCTTGACATCTAACACAATCAAATAAGAAGTTTAACATTTTCTTGGTCTTTATCCATAATTTAACTTCAATTCAGGCTAATGAATTAACCAATTAGCTAGGGACATTGTTTCAAGTGCACGGTAAAGTGTCAAGTGGAGGGGGTATTCTCAAAATAGGGGCTTATGATGAGGTTGTAATCAAGTCTAGCCTTGCACTTTGGGAATGCCCCCTTGCCACCTTAGGCTTTAGCCATCATAAGCCCAAGGGGAAGGTTATCATGAACCTAAATATATGTAGATCGTGAGACATAGGAAGGGGAGGGTTCTCATGTTTACTACTTAAAAGCAAGAGGGATCTTACACTTGTGTTTATTCCATAAGAGCAAGAGACATCTTACACCTACAAGATATGACCAAATTGGTTTATCGACATGTTCCTTAACAAAAGTAAGCGAAATCCTAATCAAGAATAAAACTTTGAGCATCCAATGGTATGTATTCGAAAAACTGATATTCTTCTTTTTGGGGGATTTAGGCAAAGGTGGCCACCAAGGAAGTTAGGATTTTCCAAACAAATAGGGATTTCCCAACTTGTTTTGCAAGAGAAATGGTTTGTGTTTCACCTAGAGCTTTCAAGAAACACATGATATTTGAAGAATCAAGAGTCATAAGCTCAAGGAGATGAAGGTACTAAAGTGGAGGTAATCTGATATATATTATGGAGACTTATGCCATTGGCCAAAGTATATTAAACTTGTTGTAACATCACTCATTCCAGTATTATTCCAATTGAAGTGGGCTCCACCTTTGAAGTTCTTATAACAATTATCTTTAAATTCTTAATTAATTTCTAAAGCTAGAAATTGTTTCAAGTTCAATAACATTTGCTTTGTTGGTTTGAAAATTGCAAAAATGATAAACATGCACATTGTCTTACTAGACATTTTTCAACAATACCAAAGGGGGAGGGATGGGGGGGGGGATGATTTGGGAAGGTTATGACATGGTCACATTCACACATAGAATACAAGTATTTAAATATGTAGATACAAAAAGGTTAAGTTTTAGGCTTCAAGTAGACATCATTTTAAAATTGAATAATTGATATAACACTAAGGATATGAAAACATTTGAATTACATCACATTGATGGTAATAAATGTTCCACCATTCCACAATATTGGGGGCTATAAAATGTGCTATTAATTTCAAGGAATGTGGATTACAATTGGAATTTTTCGAAATATCAAACCAAATTCAATTCACTTTTAGCATGTTCTTTATGTTGTGAGCCTAAATTTGGATCAAATGTATGTTCTTTAGATTTATCCAAAGTTTATGGCTTCAAACTATTCAACGCATAATTTGTGTCATCATGTATGTATGTTATGCCATCCACTAAAATAACCACTTCTTGCAAGCCTAGGTACCTCAATCTCCCCTACCCACCTACATGAAAAGGAAAAACCTTTACAATTATTTTTTGAATACCCTTTCAAAATCTTCAACTTATTTACCATTATATTTTTTTCCACATACCTTTTGAAATTTCCTTTTCAAAGTGAAGCTTAAAATCAAATTCTAAAGATTAATTTGACTATTGAAATACATTCAATAAATTTAGAGGTTTTTTCTCCATGGGGTTTTATTAATTATGGGACAACATATATTCCAATGATGATGATAATTGGAATTGGTTCATGTGAACCAAGTATAAGGTGCATTAGTTGTCATCACTATGACAAATCCAAACGTCATGGACTTGACATTTCCACAATTCTAAGCATCATCAACTTGAAAAGTTTGTATGAAATTGTTTTGAAATGAAATAACTATATGAAGGGGAAGAAAGAAGGACCAATGACCGCAATGTTTTAAAGCAATGGTGAATGGTGTAAACTTCTAACGTTTTGGATGGGAGTTAGTTACAAAAAGTTTTGTGAATGATCTTTGGGGTTCCAATTTCTTGGTCTCATGATTTTATTTTTCTAACTCTTCTTGTCATAAAAATTCAATCTAAAAAATTTTGGTTTTTGGTGAAAGAGACATGTTAAAAAAGGGGACTTTGATCTTCCTCCTCTTCCCTTTCCTTTTCAAAGTCATGGAAACTTTGTGGAAGATAACACATTTAGCACATGATTCCATGCAAAAGGCCATGAAACAAAATGTGAGTTTGATGAACTTTCATGAGAAAAACTATTGAATGTCTCTATTGAAGGTTCTTTTTTCTATGGTACCTTAATCAACAAAAGTAATAGTATTGTGTGCAATTTTAAAAAACAAATAGGCCACAATTTCAAAAATGAAACTAATGGATCAAATGTTGAATTTTGCAAGAGATTTTATAAAAAATTGATACCTTTGAACCACCAAAAAGCTTGATAATTCATTAGACATTAATAACCTTGTGTGTTTGGTGCTCTTTGTAATAAACATTTGTGTTTCCTACCATGTAATAGCTAAAATCTAGTATATTTGACAATTGCAAAAAATGTTTCATATGCAACATAAGGTGGATACAATGCAAGATATTGACTTTATTTTACACCAAATAATTAAAGAATTCATTGTTAATATGCATGTTAAAAAAATCATTGTTCTCTAGTCTATTTTTATGTAAGAGGTGATGTAATCATGTATAGACATGTTGCATAGTCATTGGGGCACTAACATGGTTGTTTTTGGAATTTGTAACATTTATTGATTCTTCGACACATTTATCATGTCCATCCAACCATGGTGGCTAGCATGACATTTTTTGGACTAGGATGGGTTTTGTAAAGTGTGATGGATGTGTTTTAAGAGCAATTAAATTAGATATTTAATTGCTTTTGTGATGTTCCATTAATAGTGCCAATATGCAATAAAGATGTTAACGTGCAATTGAAAATGAAGGCATTATATTGGTGGCCCCATAAAGGTTCATTATAGGTTAAATGATTTGTGTTTGCTTTACACCTTGTTTGGACAACTACAACTTTTGAAGTTGAAGTATTGCCCAAACATGAATGAATTTTTTGTGGGATGCTTTCAACTCACAACGTGCAAGTTTGGACCTATTTATTAAATCTTTGTTGATTGTATTATGTTGTGCAATGTGTAACATGTTGCTCACTTTGTTTAGTTCATATTTTTCTTGTAGTTTAGAACTTTAAGATCTAAATCCTAATTTTTCACCTACTTTGATTAAATGTTGATGCTTCAAATGTCCTTTTTATTGTCATAGTCAATGCTTGTTGGATAGTTACAAAATCTAAAACACTAAAAGGATGTTCTACATAATATGATGCCTTATCTAAAAGTACCAAAAGAACAAGTGCCTAAAAAGTTCAACCTCTATAAGGTGACAACTATAACCACAACAACAACAAAAACAATTATAGATGGTTTGTGTTATTTGCTTTGTGCAAACTTTTATACATTATTTTGATTATTTACTTAGGATTTTTAATTACTATGCAATCACCATATTTGTGGACCTAGCAATATATCAAGTGTTTGTTGAACTTAATTACCTTTGTGTCATAAGAATGTATGTCATTTCATAAAACCTGTCATATTACAGTCACATGGTAATTTGATTACATCACATTTGACATTGTAAACACTCATTTTATGGCACACAATGGCCCCCTAGCTGAATATTGTACTCTTGCAAATTAACTAGCTTTAAATATTATTTAATTAATTATTCCACAAATATAGTTTTCAACGTTGTCGCTTGTACTTAATCACATATCCATGTATGTGTCTTAATGAAATTAATATGAAGTTTGTAAGGTAGGTACATTTGCGCCCCATCTTCAATCACTTCCAACATTAATTTCACAATTGAACTTCACATAAAGTCCTTGGGTACAACCTACACTTTGGTAATCAAACACCTTTTACATGCCATTGTGGATAATCATGTGGTATTCTTACAACATGGACAGACTTGGACCCAACTTTTGAAAGTGTCACCATTGGTGATGATAAACATGCCATGTGCCAACCTTGTTGACAAAGGCCACATAATAACATTATTGTTGCACCTTTCTTCTCTCCACAAATTAGACATTTGTAACCAATTGGCACCATTGCAAATTTAGGTTATATTGTTCCTTCAAGTGATAAATGACATAGTGCATAATTATTAGATTGTCCTTACATTCTTATCCACCTTTTATTTCTAATAAGACACCATTTTGCAAAAGATCTTTCATTCAAAGAATAATGTGCTTAACTTTGACATCTAATGTTATTGGTACTTCACATTGGATGTACACATAGTCACCCATTTGGAATCATTGTAATTACGGTTGGTGTGCCCCATTCCTTAAGTGAACATATTGTAGGGAATCCCTATGTTGTGCAATTACTAGGTTTTCTAAAACCATTGGCATAAATTTTTGAAAATATATTGCACAATCTTGTAAGGTTTTTGCCCAAAATGTTGGGTCATCCAAATCCACAACTAGGTTCAACTTTTCCCTAATTGCATCATGCAACATTAGCTTTATTCCATATAGCAATTATTGGACTATAGGATGCAAGGGATGTTTGTTTATTAAATTAATAGCCTATAGTTATCCAAGGGAGTTTGAAATCTTAATCCTTATGAATACCATGCATTAAACCATACTTGCAAAACCCATGTTTCATGGTTTCAACAATTCTTTCGACAAAAACATCTATTTCAAGATGGTATCAAGAGGTGGTGCGATGGTCAATTAAAGTTCTTCAAAAGCCCCAAGAAATTCCTTAGTTAGTTGTACTTTATGTAGGAACTTTAAACTTAGTTAATTAACACATGATCTAAGAAAGTTGTTGCTAATTCAAATGAATTTTGTGGAAGAACTACAAGTTCAATCCATTTGTTGAAATGTTCTACCATCACATGAACATATTTGGTACCTTGTGATGTGCTTGCTAATGGCCATGCAAAATTTAAGCTCCCATTAGTAAAACTATTGTATTTTGCAACTACATGTAATGTTATTTGTGATTATTATCTTGTAATTATTAACTATTTTTTATATTTTTGCAACTATTTTTTTTATTACATTACAACTATTGGAAGGTTCATCTTTCCACGTGAGTGATTTTTATGTGTATTTTCATCCAATAATAGGGTAACAAACCTCATTAATTGCATCACAAACTAAAAGTTAATTGCAAATAATTTGACACGATTATATTAAGAATACATTAAAGGTACATTTCTAGAGGTATATCAAAGCTATATTTCATATATATTAATGGTATATTATGAATAGGATTTAGCATATTTCTTAGGTTTAATTTTTTATTAAAGTTATAAGGTATATTAAGGTTGTGTAATGTACTAAAGGTATATTAAGATCATTCCATGTATATTAAATTTATATTAAAGGTAGAGTCATGGTTAAAGTAAAGGTGTCAAATATTAATCAAAATTTAGCCAATATTTAACCAATATTTAACAAAATTTTCATTTATCAATCAAGTTTTAAATTAACCAAAATTTAGCCAGTGTTTAATCAAATTTTAATTAAGCCAAGGTTTAACCAAGTCTTAATTTAACCAATCTTTAATCAAGTTTTAATTTAGGTAAGGTTTAACCAAGTTTTTGTTTTGCTAATGTTTAGCCAAATTATAATCACCTAACCTATTGACTTACCTTCCTAACATATGAACAAATTAACATACTCATGTATATAATTAACCTAATTGACTTAAGGTACTACCTACCAATTAATACCTAGCCTAATTTATTATCTATTAACTAATGTTGTGTGTGTAACTATCAATAGTTGTATATGCAATATGGAATCCCATGTAAGTGTAAATCATTTTCACTTACACATCCAATTTTTTTGCACTTACATTTACATGTATTTAATGTAAATAATCTAAACATAAACTAACACAAGCCCATATAATTAATTTTGGATCTGTAAAATTCATATAAATACATACATTTACATGATTTCCTATGGTTGTGTATTGCCCATTGTCTATTGCATGTGTAAATGATTTAGTTGAAGCTTAGGGTTTATAATGACCTCCTTTTCCTTGATGGGTTCGTCCATTGAGCAAAGAATGAAGTTCAAGGTGGGTTTGTCTGTTGAACAAAGAGCAAATCTCAAGGCAAACTCCAACCATCTTGGGCATGTAGCACCAAGTGTTTTTGGTGTGTTCCAAGTGAAGAACATCTTTGGTGTGTTATAGGTGAATAACTCCAAGCGTCGTTAACATATAAATGTGTATTGGGTGAGACAATCAAGAATTTTGAACTTCATCATTTCAAAAAATAAACAATGATCGCATGCATTTAAGCATTTTAGTTTTGGTTATGTGTAGCAAAGGTCATTGGTCTTGGTTGTGTTTAGGCAAGTGATGGTCAAACTTGGTTGTGTGCAAACATGAAGTGACAAAGGTTTGCACAAAACAACAAAGGTTGTCAACCTTGGTGGTGTGCATAAAACATTGTGTGTGTTCATTAGGTCGATTTTTTTCTTTTAATATCTTTTGTTTATGTGGGCATGCAAACATTGAGAAACCATTTGGGAGGAATGTGAGTGTAGGCATAGAATAATAAGTGTTTTTTTTTTGTTAGTCTTGGTCATGCGTAGGCACATGTCACAACCCTAGCTTTGGGCTCATAACCAAGGCAAAGGGTTACAAGGTTACGGGCCAAGAAGAAGCTCGAGAGCCAAGGCAAAGAGGTCGTAAGGGTGCATGCCAAAAAGAAGCCTGGGAATCACATCACATACTTTCGGGAGTGTAAGAAAGTGTGAGGGAGTGAACCCTCACACTCCCAAGGCAACTCCCACTTTGGGAGATAGAGTCCCGGTGAACTCCCGAAACTTCAAAGAGCAATTTCATGGGTCAAAACTCAATGCCTTGTGGCGTTCTTTATAACATTGAAAAAATCTTAAAACATAGATGTCTAAAATGGGATCATATTGCTCATTTGGACATCTGAAACACAAGTTATGGCCAAAAGAAGGGTCGGGAGCCATTTTGACTCCTGACCAGAAAAAGTCAAAAATCGACCTGATTTACTTGGCTATAGAAGGTGTGTGACATACCATTGGAAAGCTCTCAATGAGAGCTACAATTTTTCTTTAGATCACATCTCGATCCAAGGTCTGCTCACAAAGTTATGGGGCTCCAAAGTCACGAGAGTCCCAATTGGCGCGATTTCGAGACTCCCATTTGAAAGTCCTAGGAAAGAAAAGCCATTTGGATGTAGGCTCCGTGGCCAATCACAAAGTATACTATAAGGGGGAAGGTGGTGACTTCCCCCAAGTCTGGGCCGTGGTGAATCTAGTGTGTTCGTGTTGCCCGTGGTTTGTCCTAACACCAAAGGTGCTCTAACTATGCACTAACCATTTTGTGTGAGTTATGTGCAGGCCCATGCAAGTGAGTGATGCTTGTCAACTCTTCTTAGTCCCATCCTGGAGCTCCAACACGCCCCTTTACCCCTCGAAGTGTTGTGAGCTAAGGAGCGTGCCCCAACTCCTCCCTTTTCTGCTGTCTTCTATTTGGACTCACATTTGAGTCCTTTGAGGAGTTGGGAGTGCGTTAGCATAGAACAACAAAGGTCAGTCTTGGTCATGTGTAGGCATGGAGCAATAAAGCCTAGTCCAAATGTGTGTGTTTTTGGTCAGTCTTGGTCATGCACTTGGATGAAATAACAAAGCTTAATTGGGTCGTGTGTGTTTTTGGTTGGTCTTGGTCATGCATATTCTTTTGGACCTTTTTTTAGTTTGTATTGTTTGTGTGTGTGGGCATGGAGTAATAAAGTTTAGTTGGTTTATGTGTTTTCTTGGTTAGTTTTGGTTAGTTTGTATGTATATTATTTTGGACCTTTTTTTGGTTTGTCTTGTTTGTGGGTGCAAGCATGGAGTAACAAAATAAGAAACGGTCTTGTGTCACCATCGCCATCAGTGTCTTTTTTTCGTTCCTAAGGTGAACACCACCTTTTTCTTTTGGACCTTCTTACAATTTGTTTAATTTGTGTGTCAAGGATGAAGCAGCAAAACAAGGAATGTTCTTGCAACATCATCACCATCGACATCTTCTTCTCTTTCTTTACGTGAACATCACCTTCTTTTTTTAGACCTACTTTTGGTCTATCTTATTTGTGTGTGCAAATATGGAGCAACAAAACAAGGAACATTTTTATGTTTCCACTAATTATTCTAGTTTTGTTTTATGTACACGTGTCCTTCGTCATAATCTATTTATGTACATAAGCATGAAGTAATATAACAAAGAGTGCTTTTACATCACCATTGGTTTGTTTTGGTCTTGTTTCATGCGTGTTCTTCATTGCGGTCTATTTATGTGTGTAGGCAAGAACAATAAAGCAAGGAGTGCTCTTGCATTGCCATTGCCATCATTTTTTTCTTTTATTTCTTCTAGTGAACATCACCTTCTTCTAACATGTGTTGGTCATTATGTTGGTTTTTTATATTCTTTGTTGCTTAAATTGCCTTGTTGTGTGTGTTCAAGTGTCCTTCATCATGGACTTGATGAATGTGTGTTTCTGTACATTTGTATGCATGCATAAAATAAGGAACAAAGAATATTTTTAAGTCTCCATCATGACTTTTTTTGTTCAAGTGAACATCATTTTTTTGGGTCTATATGTGTTGTGTTTGTCACCTTTGTCTTATTGTCCATGTGTATTTGTTTTTTGGTCCCTTTATCTTGTTGTATGTGTTAAGGTGAACTATGTGTGTTTGCGTGTGTGTGTAGGTATGGAGCAACAAGGAATGAAGAATGCTCTTGCATTGCTATTGTTGTTTATTATTAAGGTGAGTCTTTTTTTTGTGCTTTTTGATTTTTTTGTCCATAGTGTACCCATTTATCAATATCATCAAATTTTATGGATGTCTTCGTCACCTTTTCATGGTTTGATTTTGGTGTGTATTGTGTATGTTGAGGTGTGCTCCTTAATTTCTTCTAAAAAGGGGTGGATGTGTGTGAAGGGTAATGCAAAGTTCTTACAATGCCAACAACAACAATAGTTTTTACAAAAATGGAAAGAATAATATTTTTTCAAATAACATGTTTCATTAACAATAACTCCAACAACTTGGCAGCTATAGTTGGCATTAAAGGCAACTTTCCATAACTGTTATGATTTTAAATGCTAGCAACAATTTTTCACAACAACTCAAGTTGCAACAAAAAATCCTTTTAGGTGAATTATCTTTTCCCTTTTCATCTTGCATATTTTGATTTGTTTTAAGGCAGTCCTAAAATTATGATTAGAAAATTGATTCCTTTTTTTTTTGTAATGTTTAAGCTATGGGAATTTTTTAAAAAAATTGCATGGGATTGGAGACGTCACGCCCATTACCAAATGAAAGAGATGATGTGCAATTATTCTTGCTTGAAGTTAATCTGTTTAGGGGAACAACTTTTTCATCTACTGGTGTCAATATGAACATTGAAATTTTTGTTAATAGAGATAGGGATTGAGTATAATCCTTATTGATTTTACACAAACAAGCCAAGTTTTAGCCTGCTTGGAGTTGGAAGTTTATTCCATAGGCATTTTTTGTTGTGAACAATGGGGATCAACCTAATTGTGAACAAGTACAACAGTTGAAATGGACATTTTGTTTTTCGCATGTTGTCCCCCATACTTTGATTGAAAAAAGGACAAAAGGGAAGAACGGGATCATTGCATACAACACATCATTTGGGATAATTTCTATGAAACAACATGTTGAAGTTGAGCATCTTGAGCTCTTCGATGCATATGCTGCCAAATTTGTTGGTGTAGAAAGTAACTCATGGTCACAATCAAGGAATTTCGACGGCAACAAGGTTGTACAACTTGCCAATAAATGTCAAAAAATAACACCAAATGTAATTTTCACTTGTTTTGGAAGCAAAACTCCTTACAAGAACCAAGATGAAGTTTAGAAATTTTTTTTGGAGCACTTGATGTTGCTCGAAGGCAAAGGGTTTTCCCCCTTAAACACTTTTGAAAATATACGGATGTGTAGGTTGGTGTGAAATTTGCCCAAACATCCCTTCAAGCTTACATCGCATGGCATAAAAACTTAGGTATATATGTTGACAATTTTGATTTTGTGCAATGCAAGAATTTATAGGTTGTCAAATGTGGAATAAAATTGATCTTCTCTTTTCATTGTCCATTGTAGGCAAAAGGGCAAAAGAATGGAGGCAAACATGTCAAAATTTTAGTTTGCCTAAATAGAAGTTAGTAATTCGTGTGAAGACATGTTTTGCATCCAAAATTGTCATGTTCAAGCAATGCCTAGCCTATCAAGTTGTAATTACGAATTGCTACAATCATCAAATGGAAGCTTTAGCCCACATAATTCCTTGAGCACAAACTTGGGCAATTGATAAGGCAATTTGTGATACATTTTTTCCTATTGTGACTACTTGTGTACTTAACTAATGTTGTGGGTATTGACTATTGTCATATACTTTTGCTTCAACAATCAAGTTATATGTGCAACTTTCCAAGGATAGATTGGAATTGCGTGTGCAAAAGTTGACATTGTTGAAGACATGGATATGTGCACTAAGGTGAAACAACTTTATGTTAACAAGTGAGAACCCAGTGACTATAGTTTTTAGGCCCTTCTTTGATTTCATGGATACTTTTAAGCTTTTAAAACCCATAACATGCTTGGTCTCATGTTGGATCCTTGATTTAATGACTTGAATACATTGGGAGATTATGTTGGCCACTTTTTAGCAATTGAAACTACTAGTGCATATGATAGTCAATTCCTCCTATGAACCTTTAAAAGTTTACATTAGAGACTCCAGGGATGGTCAAATGTTTCTACAAATGTTGTGTAAGAAATTGTGTGCAACACCAATGTTGTTTTTGGAGTAGGGGTTCCCCAACTTCAACAAGAAACGAGTAGGATCATGTAAAGGATGGTGTGCAAAACTGGCACATGTATCCATGATTTTGGTAATGTTTTGCTTAATCTACACATGGAAATTCTTTGATTTTAATTGAACTCCTATGCCTTATTGCCACTTTTACAAATATGCCATTTCAATGATCAAATTGGACACCAAAAATGAATGTTTGTAAACTTTTAAGTGAATTAAATTGAACAAGTTTTTGCATTTAATTTGTTTCATTTTTTGGATTTTGTCTATTTTACATGGTTTTTACACATGTAAGTGTAAAATAAAAAGGTTTATAATTACACTATTTAACATGCTAAATAAAAATAATGTAAGTGTAAATGTATTACACTTACATTTACATTGTTTTTGCATGGCCTAAAATGATTTACATGGTTTTAGATTTACATAGAATGTGAATCCTAAACCATATACATGCACAACATTGCTATTAACTTAAGTACCATCTACCAATTGTAACTTAGTTTAACCTATTGGGTACGATCACAATCAAACGAGCGAACATGATTACTTTGCAAAAGGATTGTGGCCCTTTTTTTAGTCCTCATGACTTTTGCATATAAAGGAATTTTTAAATGAAATCTTTTTAAACTTGTTACTAAAAATACTTATAATTTCTTTAATACATCACATTTTTTATGTTAATCTTTTTCAAATAACTATGATTGTGTATAAAGTGTAATGCTTTTGCTAGATTTTGCATTTCGTTTTAAAAAATTATCATAACTTCAATTCTTTCCAATATATGTTAAAGTCTTTGGGTTTTAGTTTTTTTTAATCATAAACCATAACTTTGTTTTGTATCTCATGTGTATTACACACCATTTGCATGCTATAAAGGATTCTTGAATTTTTGATATTATAAAAACATACATTGAATTTAAGAAAAACTCAAAATTCCATAAATTTTGGAGTGTGGGTAATATGTTACTATCATGTAAATTTTTTTATCATCAAATTTTTTTTATTAATAAAATCCTTGGCATAGTCCTTTGTAAAATGTACTATTTTGGATGTAAATTGTTTTTCAAGTTCAAAAGTTCTTTCGTTAAATTGAGACCCAAAAATAAATTAAATGACTTTTTCATTTGAATTCGTAGACATTCATGTTACTCATTTAACACAACTCCTATGATTAACATGACATTAAAAGGCACCACATAAATATTTGTAATAAAATAATAATTTTTTTGGATCACCCGATGTGTTTTTTGGCTTGTTTGACTATGATCACACCCTACTACCCATTAATGTAATTTATTACTTACTAAATAACTTAACTTACTAACTAAAGTAAACTACATTGCAACTAAGTTAAGCCCACATGGTATTTATGCTTAAACCAAATATGCCACATGGGATTTAAGTTAAACCTTGGCTCAACCTTTGTTAAATTACAATTTGATTAAACCTTGGTTAAACTTTGAGGAAAAAATTGTTAAATTAAAATTTGGCTTAATCTTGGTTAAACTATAACTTGGCAAAAATTATAATTTGACTAAACCTTGATCAAACTTTAACTAAATTACAACTTGGTTAAATTAAACTTTGACTAAATCTTTAAAAACTACAACCTTCAACAAAGACGTTGAAATTTATTTATTTTCCTTGCAAGAAAACAAAATTTCATCAAAAAAACATTGGTAGTAAGTTGATGAATATACCTTGAAGAGCCAACCAAAATACCTGAAATAAGATCTATGGATATAAAGATCATCTCCTACTTCTATCATCATTTGATAATTGCATTTCAAACTTGTAAAACATACAAAGTAAGAGCTATAAAAGATCACACAAATCGAAGCTGAAACATTCAAATTCAGGATGAAACATGGATTACAAAGTCAAACTAGGACCCAAAGATAGGATGACTTATGGACAACTTGAATACATCAATATTGCTGCATATTCCAATCTAAGGAGCAATCATTTGCAAGCTACACATTTGGATGCACCAACACAAAACACACAGCCAATAGGGATAACTTGCAGTTGATGGTCACAACCCTGAACACCAAATTGGATCCAATTAGACAAAAAAGAAAACTAGTACTAGAGACAAGTTGTTGCCCTCAATGATGAGAGCTTGCTATGCGCATCATGTGGTACGTGTTACAGTTATCATACTTATGCATCATAATTTCCCCCGCATCATTTTACTTGAAATTAATTGCATCATACTCATTAGTTTGCATTGTTATCAAATGGAGTTTTTTCCGTTCATTGTTTCTTACAGTTTTGATTTTCGAATAAAATTCTAGACCAAAAACTCAGTTCTGTAGATGCTGATGATGCAAAGGAGGATAAGAATAAGCAATTTGTGACAATTCTCATTTGTTATTGATGTTGAATGTGACCAGTGTTTTTTTTCTTCCCCTTGATTTTATGATGTAGACTAGTGGCAATCATCCATACAATGATTTAGCCCAGTTTGGCTATGAAAAAATATGAAAGTTAAAACTTAAATTAAAAGAAAGAAAAGCACACTCCTATATGGTGGACTGCCTACTGGAACCTAATGTAAATTCTGCCAGCAATTGAACCAACAGCCAGCAGCATGCTGTGACAGATATATGATGGGTCAATAGTAAACACTTTTGACATATCTCCAGAATTTGGGTTGTGTTGGACATCTAAGTAATTGTCTGCAGCACTTGTTGCATTCAATTTCAACTGTCATGTGAAGCCAGCCAGATTTGCAATGAAAAGGATATCACTGTGAAAGCAGAATCCAACTTGTTATGTTCAAACAATTGGATGTAGAGTGCACTGTATCCAGACTTACAATTAAAAACTGGGGTATAAATCTGTTAATAGATTTCCAGGGCATGGATCTGTATGTTGTGAATCTCTGCTTGTACCGTTGTACATCAACATAACAGCAGTTGAATGAGGATGTTATATACATGATTGTTCACAGGTGTATTCTATGTCAGCCTATGCAACCATAACACTGGTGGTTGAAGGGCTGGATGCTAGATTGGCACTGATCTCTCTCTCTCCCTCCCAACAACCCTTCTTACGTTTATGCACAAATAGACCTTTCCTGTCCTCCAAGCTTTGTACAAGGCAGCCTACAGTGCCCATTTAATGGAGGCGGATGATGGTCAAGTTAGGCAGGCCAGATGACCGCAACCGCTCAACTGCTGGCAGTGTCACCTTGCATGCCTGTAGTGCCAGCGATGTTAAATTGGTCAAGGGCCGCAAGTGCTGTAGTCCCGCATTTGTCACCTTTGAGTTTGCCATGTTTAGTGAAACCAGTCCAACCATGCCTACAGATCCCACTCAACAAGGCACTTTCAGATTGTAAAAACCTTGCAATGTATGTATGGGCTGTAAGATAACAACACTCCTAGACAAGCATGGGTTATGTTTAAAATGTGTGGATGATGGGAAAATCATGATAGGATACATGTAGGAGCCTCAAATGGCTTTCAAGCTGTTATGAACAATAAGGAGGTATGTGTGAAGTCTGCAACTTGAACCCTCAAATCTGTATTGTACAAAGTCAAGCTGGAATGCCTTACCAGAAAGATGGTGCAGGGCATTGTCAGTGATGCGGCTATTCTGGGAGAGGTTAAGAGAGGTGAGTGAGGTGAGATCCTTGATGTTCTTCACCCCTACATCTGTGATCCCCCCTCCACACAACTCCAATGTTTGCAGCTTCTTGAAATCTGTTTTCCAGTTCACAACCCAAAACATGGGTGTCATTAATTGAACTTCCATATGGGATGGCCTCCTTCATCACAGAACAGAAATCATCATGTCTGCAGCATTAAGCTAGAGCAGAGAGTGAAAAGGACCTTGAAAGAAAGTCACACTAGACACGATAATGTGGCTTCCACAAGCTCTAAGAACCCTGAGTAGCATAAAGCATGAAAAAATGGGAGTTACAAGATTTCCTCCAACAGCAGTTGAGAGGATGAATACAAAGGAACTTCAGCAAACTTGGTCCAGACACAGGGAAAACAACAGCATTAGCTGGGATGAAGAATCATTGAGAAGGGAAGAAGACCCACGTTGGAGGCAGGTTGTGCCATAGTCTGTGATCCTTGCTCCAAAAAGATCCAAAGTTTTGAGATTCGTCAAACCTGATCAACCCCCAATAGAACATAATAAGACAATCAACACAATTATACTTTGGACCCAGAGCAAGTGTCTATTGTGTCCACTGACAGCAATGAGAGTACAACATACTTGTCAGAGAGGCAAGGCCGGCATCAGTTATCTGCCGAGAGTCAAGATTGAGTGATGTGAGGGATGTGATGGTTGCAATCATGCGAAGCCCACTGTCCATCACCCCTGTTGTGAAGGAAAGGTTCAGGCTCTCCAACTTCTCCAAACCTGAAATTAAGATGTTCAAAACCAAGTCAAAAACACATATAGGATGACACATGTAAGAAGAAACTATGGCTACATAAAAGCACTTCACCATGTGCAAATGAAAATCTCCCCAAACTAATGGAACATTGGACAATGATCTGTGACAATGTGACTGTAAACAGGCCTTGTGACAGAGCCTGTGAGCTGAACTGTAAACCATGAACCAAATTTACCAGTAAGAAAACGGAGTCCATTGTTGCCAATGTCGGTATCAGAAAGATCCAGTGTGTGAAGATTCACCAAACCTTCAGAATTGACAAGCAAGATTGTTTAGAAACCTTCAACAGCATACACATGTGCCCATCTCCCATGCAGAGACTAAGAACAAGAGCAAGTGAATGAAAAGATGCCCTAGAAAGCCCAACCTTGCATAAATCAAAGTTTCTGATATTCAAGCATGAGAGTTCATCAAGAGGGGCAAAAAAGGTGCACCAGAAAGGTGCTCAACACCCTCATCACCAACTTTGCATGAATCGAGATTCAAGCTCTCCAGGTTGGTTAGCCCTGCACATCAAGATGCCACATATATAAAACATTCATAATCTTGCATCGTAAACCCAAAAATTCAGGAAAGAGAATTCCATGTTTTAATGTCAAGACAGAAACCTTTCTCAAAGGAACTGTTCTGTGATGATGCTCATAGAGGAGCACACCAATATTGTGTTTTCACTATCTCAGCCACATGGGGTTTGCAGAAGTTCACAACATGCTTAAGAATCTCACAGCAACCTTACGCACAAAAAGCTTACTCTCCTCTTTCAAACAAAAATCTGCATCATTCAGAAAACAAAGGGAAGTTGGCTACCTTTGAGGAAAACCATTGAAGCATCCGTCACATTGTTGTAGCCCATGTTCAATACTCGAAGGTTCATTAGGCCTGGATAGAGAGAGGGGGGAGAATAAATCAGATCCTGACCCTGTGAGCATGCATGTGATAATCTAATCTTCTGCTGTTGTAGTGGTGATTATGAAGGCTGGTCTTTCCACACTGACCTTCCAGCTTTTTGCACCCAGAGTCAGGAAGGCAACATGACTTCACGTTTAGGACACTCAGCATGGTCAACTCTGTGTGCAACAAAAACCCAAAACATCAAGATAGAAAAAAAAACATCAATAGCAGCATGGTTTTGATCCAATAAGAGCTCTGCCAGAAAGTTGCCAGTTGTATAAAGCAGTGAAGAGCAACCAATGATTAAGATTTAGAACCTACAGAAATGTAGTTCCTCTATGTCTCTGAACAATACCTCCAATGGTCTCCATACACTGAGAAGTGACAGGGCATCCTTCCATACTCAAACTCCGAAGCTTCTTCAACCCTGCAAGGCACAGACTAATCCTCAGGATGACCCCGTGTCCATGTTTCCATGAGACATGGTCAGCACACACTAATAACACGCAGCAGGTTATATATATATGACTTGCTTCTAGTAAAAGCACCACTGGGGCAGAACCACCATAAAAGCAGGCAACTTGATCAGTCATGGGGCTGTACACCATAGCAACTTTGTTTCCTTCTGATATCCTGGCCCCCAAAGAAATGCAAATGAGAGTAAGCAAACCTTTCAAAGCTGCAATTCCTGTATCATTCACTTTGCTTCTGGAAATTTGCAACTCCTCCAAATTTACAAGCCCTGCAATTCATCAAACCACAAAAATGCTTCAAACTGACCTCTTCTCTACCAAGTCCCCTGCAACAACAACAATTAGCACCTTTTTGAAAGTCCTAGAGGCAAAGTTTGAATTAGAATGATGACTACAACAATAATTTTATCTTCCTCAATTTTGGCCAATCTGACCCACTTCTAAGATTTGCAAGAATTATGAAGGCTGCACATATTGATAAAAACATACCAGAAAGATGCTTGACATCTGAATTTTTGACAGAATTGCACCACCCAACATTCAACTTCTCCAGACTTGTCAGCCCTGTTTGACATAGACCCAAGTGTTTGATGCAAAAAAGATTATTACCTTACTGCGCAAACCCATTTCACAATCCCTTCTCACCACATAGTCAACATTCATAGAGCAACCCTTTTGCAGTGAAAGAAGACGCAAATCAGTCTTGGCATAGCTTGATCAGTCTTTCTTCCTCAGTTGGGTCAGCACTTGAATCTTGTAAGGATTTCTGCAAATGTAACAACTATTTTGTTGGCAGGGTTGCTGGCAATATGAGGGATTATAGAGAGGTGAAAATCAAACCTTTAAGGTGGATGAGGCCACCATGGATGCGGGGACAGCACTCCAGATCAAGGTCCTTGAGGTTGATAAGATGTGCAAAATAGCGCATGCCATCAGCTGTGATCAAGTTGCTGCTTCGGAAACTGAGTGATGTCAGATTCCCAAACCCTGAGAAAACACACCCAGAATTCAGAGACTTTTTGACTTGCAAAGAATGTTATCCATTTGCAAAGATGAAAAATGTGTGTATCAGATTCAACTGAACAATAGGATGCTTCTTCTAAGGAGACAATTCTGCAAGTTGAGAGAACTGGAAAATTTAGGTCTTGAAATGGGGAAACTGAGTACTGGGGCAAAGGGATTTGCCTGTCAAGGAGACGAGACCAGCATCAGAAATATGGTCACAGGAACTCAAGATCAGGGTCTGCAGATTGTTACACATTTCAAGAGCCTTAAGGCCTGCATCAGTAACGGCAGAGCCTGATATATCCAGAGCCAAAAGTGATGAGCCCTGTGTTCCGATAACATCCAGCCATGTATCGTCCACCCCTGGGTACTCTTCCAACATTACATCCTGCCCTTGCACCCCCAAAATGCATGTCTCAAACTGATAATCTGTTGCATTGCAACAAACTACACAAACACATTGGAGCAAGAGAAGGCCTCGTCTCACCACTGTGGAAAATTCAGATGCATAATAGAAACAGGAGAATGAGAAGCTTCAAATATCATAATTTACCTGCAAAGCACAGTCTAGAAAAGCATGGAGGATAGGTGGAGCTAAAAGCTGGTGGCGCACAAGCTCATTCAGAATCTGTTGCGTTAAATCACGGGGCATTGCTGACAAAGTTCTGTACCTTCCAATGTTCTGCAACATAGCATATTTCAGACCAGACAACACAGACAAATTCCTGCCATGGCAGTGACCCAATACAATTTATTTTGGGAAAAACTTCATACAAACCTCCACATTTCCCTGGAACCTGCAAGCATGGTGTCTGTTGATCCTGGGATATTTTACCTGGCAAAATGCTTGAACAGATAGCTCCAAAAGAGATGGTGTGGACAATGAGCTGCAATGCTTCGTAAAACTCTCTGATTTCTGCATTGTTGTCAGCTTTAGGGGCCATCGTAAGCTGATGCTGCGACTCAGTTTGCCCACGGGTCCTGCATGAATCCCCACCTCCTCATTTTCTGGATCCCCCTGCTCCCGCTTCCGGGAACACGCACCCCCCATTCCTACACACCTTCCTCTAATACCCTAGCACCACCTTCTTCTGTGAATTATGCACCCTTTTTGCTCCCTTTCACCTTCCATCTGCACTCATTCAAAAGGGTCCTCAGTCAGAGATTTCCAGTCTCAAACCAATTTAGAAACTTTCACATCTTTCACATCTTGTTTCAATGTCTTCATCATCAGATTCCCGATTCCTAGATGCTTCAGATAAATGAGATCTATCATGTTCATTCCTTGCAGAAAAACCTGCTCTCAAGATTTTAAGAGTGTAGATGAGATTCCCCAATTATCCAGTAGCTTTTGAAGCTTCTATCAAAGACAAACCAATCTCAAGCTCAAAACCCTTATCAAATCCCACTGCAGTATCCATTTGCAATCAAACTATGGCATTAACTAGATAAAACATCAACAGCTTCCTGAATCTCAGATTCACTACAGAGTAGCAGACATTCAAGAACTCTTGAGAGCTGGATGCATAAGCAAAACAATTGGAGACCCATTTCTCTTGCAAGAGAATTTCATACTGGAAATGGGGTAAATGAAATCAGCTCCTATCAGATTGGACAGTGACAGGAAATGACTATGGGAAAATGATCATAAAATAAAGTTTCTTTTGTTACTCCTCCGTTACAACAGACTCCATAGAAGCTTTTAGAATCATGGGACCCTAAGGAAGGCAGCTAATTGATCCCTGCATTCAAGTTAACCCTTCTTTCCACATTATTGGAAAGAATTCAGAGGCCCCATAAGAATCACAAAGTGGAGAACCCTAAGTAAAATGTTCATGCAGCATTCATGAAACCGACAGAATGTTATGTGTGAGCATCAGACCTCGTTGTGGATAAGGTGGGAACATGGGATGTGAGCAGAGTTGATTGATGAGATACTGAAGAAACTTTCAAGGGAATCAGACAAATTGGAAAATTTCCCAAATAGCAAGGGAATTTGCAAGATCCTTCCACTGGTTGCAAAGTGATGACAAGAGCCCAACCAAGAGAGGAATGAAAAACACACATGAAATCTGAAATCTCAAAATTGTCTGGGATAGGTCCAAACCAAACACAGTTTCCATAGTTCAAATCTGAGAAGAAGGCTTGGATCAACTTCCTGGTACAGAGAGGCCAGAATCCTTCAGCTAAGTTAACCAAAAACTTTAGAGACAAAGCTTGGTTCCCACTCTGCAAAGCCCATAGAAACTTACCAATTGTGCAGTAATGTAAGTTGGATTTGTGCAAGAAGGAATCAGCAGCTGCAAAAAATCCAACATGCAAGCCCCATCTGTTGAACATTGAAATGCACATGAATTTCATAAAACAGTAGTGGCATTTCTATTAAATGGCAAATAGAGTAGAAGTTGAAGATTGGGAAAGGAGTGAAAAAATAAAAAGCCCAGCCATGGGACAATGATGATCCACTTCCAAAACAGTTCAGGAATTGACAAAGCAGGTCTCTCTCTCATTATGTAAGTCTCTCATCATCAATAGAGGGTAGAAATCCATGGCATGACATGTGAAGAAGAAAAAGAACCTGAATGAATTGGCAATCCAAACCTAAACCAGATGAGTTGAACCTGCCAGAGTTCTGACCAGGAGACAACAAGACCCCAACCAAGCATGCTTCAATTGGGGGGGGGGGAAGGCTTGACTCTGAAAGGAGACTCACCAGGCAATAAAAGCCCCTTCTGTCATCTCCTGCACATCATGGTAGGAGGCAGCCGAAAGCTTGTTAACCTCCAGGCGCTTCCTTGCAAACTTGATGGTTGCAAGAAAACCCTTCACGAATCCCTCACAAGACCAGAAGACATGAAGAAGACATCCCAAAAGAAATTGCCTCTGTGTGTGTGTGTGTGTGTTGTTGAAGAAGCCCTTGGAACCAAAGTGAGGAAAAAAGAGGATCCTAACCCTCTTTTTCTCAACAGACAAGAAAGAAAGAACAAAGCTTCTTCTACTAAATTAGCTTCCACCCAATTGTACAAACGAATCCCGACAAGTGTTCCACAATGGCAAAACTTTCTCTTTCTTCACACAAACAACAGACCCAACCAAATTTTCATCCGAACCCAAAATTCCAGCTCCCGATAGTGCCAGTAGTACTAGGACGCACTCAGCTTTATTTTTCCTACAATTCCATCAGAACCGATGAAAGGGAAGGACACCCAAACAAAAACACAAAAGCCCCAAATCAGGACATAGCACACCAAAGTACACACACACGCACACACAAAGCCCACTCAGACTGCAAGCAACCACAAACACCCAGCTACAAAACAACCAACGGCAGGAAAGACAGCCAGTTTACCTATGAGAGATGCTCAAAGACTATATGCAACAGAAGAAGGACACCCACAAAACTAATTGCAACAACAACAACAACAAAAATAATGTTTGCCAAATTTTCCCAAATTACTCCAAACCTTCAGAAGAGAAACTGGAAGAACTGGCAGCTGCACTGGATATGGATCGGCTAGAGGAAGGTATGGAATTGAACAAGAGGAGGCAGAGAAGAGAAAGGGGGGGAGAGAGAGAGAGAGAGAGAGAGAGAGAGAGAGTGTGTGTGTGTGTGTGTGTGCAAACAAGATGGAAGAATGGGTTTGGGGGTATGGAATCCTTGTTGGAAAACAGTACCTAACCCACAACACAACATACCCACCAATTTGCGTTTGTGTGCAGCATGGAGAAAAAACCAGAGTCCTTTTTTCTTTTGTTTTCTTTGTTTCTTGCTTTGTTAGGCTTTTGTTGTGTGTACACTTTCATCATGCTTTAATTAGAAATTAGAGGAAAGGGCCCAGGGGCCCAGGAAGACTGCCAAATCTCCATAATTTCATATATCCACATCTGTTCTTTGCCCACACTCCCTTCACTACTTGAGAAAAACACCCTCCAAATAAATATTCTAGTGTTTTTTTTGTATCTGGATACAAAACGCCCTTACATAGGGGAAGAACTCATTTTGGAAAATGAAATGCTCGCTCTTGAAGAAAAATGGAACACCAGCATATTTTGCCCGATAATGTGCCATCCTAACTACACTACAAAAACCTGGCCAGGTTTTTTTCTAAAAACAATTTAGGGGAAGTTGTCCACTCCTCCACCAATCAAGCAATAATTTGCATCAAGGAAGTTATCCACTCCTTTACTAAATTCACATAATAATGTAAAATTGTAGGATGTTCATTAATCAAACAAGCAAAGTAATATTATAGGATGTCCTCCACTAATCCCACTATAGTAGGAAGTGTCACTCCTTACTCCTCAACTACCAATCACACAAGCATTGTGTTTTCTTTCTAAATTTGATGTGCCCCACTAAAACTACTGTGGATACCATGATTCATTTTCAAGTAAGTATGTAAGGTAGGTGCTAAATTAAGAACTAATGATAGTGCAGCCACCTCAACTTTCGTGGGAGTCATGGGTTCAATCCTTGAGTTCTAGTGTTCTTTTAGTAGTAATGTTGCAAGCCATGAGATACACTAGTGTTTTGTTAGCACTCCCATTGGTGGGGGGAAGAGGGAGGAGGGAGAAGCGAGTTTCACATCTGCCCAGGATTTGGTATACAATTTTGGCTTGAATTAGAAACCAATTTGTGAGTGACAATTGAAATCTCAGCTAATTCATCTTGCATTCAGGGTTTTTTTTTCTTTTTTTTTTTCCTACACTTTTGTGATTTAAAAAAAATTGATGAATTTTTTTCTCAAAAATTTAGCTAAATTGGTCAAATTTTCACTATAAAGAAACCTTCAATTATTTTTCACTTATTGATTGAAGAAGGACCCAAAAAAATTCAAGAAAAATAGCTGCATGCATTGATATTATTTAACCATGTTACACAATTGAGGCTGAGAACATGTGTATTCAGTGATCATCCCTAGGAAGATTTAGCCGAAAGTGGCTATAAACCAAATATGAAGTACAAAACTTTAATCATCCTTCTATATTTGTAGCTATAGACTAAAAACCAAATATAAAAAATCTGGCAAATTTTACTAAATTTTTCCCCTCACTTCTGGCTATTGAAAACCCTTTAAAATCATTTGGATTTTGAATTTCACCATCAAGGAAAAGATGGAGGAGGGTAGGATTTAAAACAACCAAGGGGAGGCCAGACAGGTAGTCAATAGAGTTTTGTGAGGTTCCGGCCGCCGGTCACCAACAAATTTTGAAACTCTTTTACTTTGCAAGAATGGATTGGGTTGCAAATTGAGGACTGGAACTTCATGTGCGTATGTTCCAAATTGGCCACTAGTGGCAGGAAAATAGATCCCCTCGACATCCCTTTGTTTTTTTTGGTGGTGGGTTTTGGTTTGACACAATTTGTCATGACCGGAAAAGACAGACCGTCCGGACATCCACCAGCAACTTTGCCCCCCATAAACAGCAAATCGGAACTCCACGAGAATTAGGGTTGTTTGTTGAGACGAGAAATGGTCAAGGCAACAATAAACTAGCGCCCTTACATTCAGTCCTGTCCAGGCCCAAATTTCCAGGCTCGTCGTGTTAATTTTAGGCGGAGCAGGGATTTCGAGCCGCCCGGGTTCTTCCTTGATTCGGAAGCCGGCCTTGGACCAAATCTAGAGGATGCTCGGTAACACTCGACTTTGGAGGCTGTGTAAAAAAAATGATTTTCAAGGTTCACTAGAGAATTTGCCCGGGAGTCTTTGATATATAGGGTAAGGCCCCAGGAGTGCTGAGTTCCGGAAATAAGCGCCTGGAGGCGAGGGGCCCTTACTTCCAAACTCCCCCTTCGCTCAAACGATGCAACTTTTTTGTTAAAAATTCTGTAGGAAAAATGAGCAAGAATTTATAGCCGGACGGACGGTTTTGAAAAAAACATAATGCCAATAAGGTGAGCTAGCATGCACCCAAGGGCCCCAATTTTTTTATTTCTTTCAGGGTGGGTGGTGGGTCATGTTGGATTTTTTGGGATTTTTGTTGTTCTCAATGTGTTCCATCAAGTTTTCACTGGGTTCTTCACATGTTCCCAAAGTTTTTAAACTGTTCCTCAACATGTTCCCAATAGCACCTCAGTTTATGAAATATCCTTTGCCTTATGTTTTACTCCTCTCATGCATATAAAAGCAGCCCAAAAGGAGGAGACTACAATAGGTGTATCTATCTTGGAACTGTCCAAAGCTCGATTAATTTTTAATTTTTTTAATTTTTGGGGTGATGGACCAATCAATGATGCCCCCATCACAAAAGGGAAAAAAAAAAAAAATTGAACTTTGGGGGTCCAATTATGTTCAACTAATTAATACTGAAAAGGGCTTTTGGGGGGTTTTCTTTGGTTTTTTTGGTTGGGTGGTGGTTCCTTTGGCTTTAGCTTTGTTACTTTACTTTGTATGTGCATGCTACAGGTTGACCAAATTAAGTTAACCAAAAGTTGGAGTGCTCCATAGCAGAAATGGGTGGAATATTTTGGGATGGGAATGGTGGTGGTGGTAGTGACACTCAAAATGTTAAATATGTAAGAGAAAAACAAGAAAAATCTTGTAATTAAAAATCAAGGGTGAGAATGTGTCCATAAAAAATACAAGGCAAATGAGAACACAACCCTAAGAAAAAACAAAATAAACAATCAACCAAAATCAGGTAAAGGCCTTATGCAAAGTGGATTCATAAGACTCATATGGTTATGAAATGACAATCAACGATAACAAAGAAAACCCAAAACCAAAAAAAAAAAAAAGAGTTTGTCGTCTCACACAAATCAGCTAATAACGGAGGTGCACTAGCTACGATGTGTGTAAGGAAAAAAAAAAAAGGAGGTCCATAGTCCAAGGCACCATGAAAAGCACGTCAGTACATAAATAACTACAGTGTCAGTGAGTCACCCTGGGTGTGTTTGTGTGGCACTTTGCACTTTCAACACGACAACAATATTGGGGTAAGTAGCCTAGTGTTGTTGAAGACACCATTTCCTTCCATCTCCACCTTGAATTCTGGGAGACAGCTTTAATAAGGGCTTTTGGAATGACAACTTTGGAAGTTAGATCAACTGGGTCCATGTTGTCTGTATGTTTCCAAAGCAACCAAGACCATATTCAAAACTTTTTTTAAAAAATTTTTATTTTATTTTTATCACCATACCATCCACAAGCTTTGATTAAAACTTTAGAAAATTTAGGCTTATTTTTCAATTTTCAGGTTTTAAATCAATACATACCCCATTATACATTAAATTGTATTTGGAATAATCAATGTTCTAAGTCACATGTACCGACATTTAGTATTTTCTAACTTTTCAATACCTAATGAAGATATTTCGTATATATCATCTGCATATATTTTATTGAATAGTTTGTTGAATTTTTATTTCTGAAAATTTGGAGTACATATTCTTAAATGAAACTTAGGGGGGAAAAATAAGTATTCAACATTGAAATGCCAAATTGTTCACATCAGGATGTTTTTTTTTTTTAAAAACAAATTTCTCAAGTAGGTGGACTGGTGATCATCCACAAGAGGAATGAGCCAAATTTGGCTATAGAGGCCAGACAAGATGGTTGAAACTTTTTTGAAATTCTGCCTAGTTCTGGCGACCTACATGAACTCATTGTGGAAAAAAAAAGGCTATTTCTAACTTTTTTTTTCTCCCTCAAAATCTGGCCACTTTTGTGTTTTTTTTTCCGCCAGAAAATCCCTTTCTACAATTCAAAATGGATTTCATTTTTGTCTCCACAGTGTGAAAAATACCCATTTGCATTGAAGGTCCAGCATTTGGAGCACATATAAGGTTTCTAGGGTGGGTTGAGTCAGGCTATGGACAATTTGAAGTTTGAACCAATGTTGGGTCGGTGTGTCCATTTCAACATACCCATTGGATACTGGTATTAAGGTTTCTTCAATTTCAACATCGGGTATGAACATCTATCTATGAAGGAAGGTTGTTTGTTTTGTTCTGTAATTATGAGATACACAGAACTGGTATGCTTCAGATCATGTTCTTTGGTGTCTTTGGAAAGCTCTCCATGAGGAGGGGTGCATGGGCTTGGACATGCAGTGCAAAAGTTTTTGAATATTTAATGATTTTTTCACTGAAAATTGAATTGAGTCGCAGCTGAATTTTTTTGAGGAATTGGAATGTGCCTTTGGTGTTGTTGGAAAGATCTTGATGAGCAGGATTTAATGGGATTTATTTGGTAAGATTTGGTTTCAGAATGTGGGAGATATTGATTTTTAAGTGATTTTTGCCACTGAAAATTCAAATAAATTCCCAAAAACCGGGATTTGGAAGGAAAAATCAGTTGAGGACCACACTAGTAAATATTCAAATCCCATTGAAATGGACATATGAGGCAGGTTTATATAAGAACTTACATGTTTTGCCACATATGAACCTCATTCGAGCTTGCATGAGATATACATCTGGCTATATCAAATATTCACATTGAAACAATGTTAGTCAGTTATTGAGAAAATGTTGATTATCAACATGGGTCCAAGGTGGTCATTTAGTTTTCAATTTTATGACAAAAGAAAAGAGAAAACTAATCATGCAATTATTAACATAAATTTGTAATTATGAAAAGATTTACTAAACTCGATATATGCATACCCATAAGCATGAAAAAATTTCACACATGATATATGCATAGAAAGATCTCGAAAGAGGAAAGCTCTAAGTATGGGTAAATAGTAGTGTTAGTGGAAGCAAACAACAAACTCAATTGGTTTCAATTCTACATACCAAACTAGTACATAAATATTGAGACTCTATATATTAGACCAACAGCGGTCGAAACCAATGTTGGGTGGTCATTTGATTTTGTAAATTTTATGTTTATTATATGTATACATGAGGAAATTAAAGAACTAGTTAGTTTTCAAATTTTCGAAAATTCTGCAAAAAGAAAACTAGCTCTCCACAAGATGATTCTCACTTGGGAAAAATAAGTAAATAGATATAGGTGGCTAGCAATTGCACTTACTATTTTCAAATTTTTAAAGACTTTGAATTATTTTATCAAAAGCAAGTTAATGTCCTTAAATTTTGAAAATTTTGAAAAATAAAAAACTAGATTTAAAATTTAAAATTTAAATTATTCATAAGCATCCAAAATTTCTTCATGCTAGAAGGAACCTTCAAATTCTTTCTCTCATTCTTCTCCAAACTTGCTTCAAACTCAAGCTTTTTTCTAAAGTATTTAGGGACTTGCAATCAACTCTAGCATCATTGGGCTAATTTTTGTTAATAAATATTAACCTATCAATTTCTTCTAAGTATATTAACATCTATGCAAATTAGTTAACATTCTAATAAGTGAAAATATCCTTTTAGTTTTTCTTGTGAACTCACAACACCTGTAATATGTTTTGCCAAAAGACCAATAGGATAGGTATGGTGTGCTTTGTAGATTGGGTATTATCTCAAGCCAAAAATGATGACAATCACTTTTAAGATTAGAATTTGCATGTAGTCAATGAGATGGATGAACATACACCCAAAATTCTAAACATAAGTTTCCAATCTAAGTAAAGTTATTGAATTGGGAATAATGAGTCAACTTTGTCTTTCATCTATAAACATTAAAAGCTACTTCAATACAACTTTATGGCAATGTGAGCATTTACCTTTGAATGTGTACATCATTTCAAGTTGTATTCATGATTCCACCATGTTTTTAAAAAGGGCTTTCACTCGAATGACTATGAGGTTGAAGTCTACACAATGCATTGCACCACATGGTTTGAAGTATTTTGAAGTGTCCATCATTGTTGGAAATGTTGGTGTAAATATGTATCCTTCATGTTCAATGTTGATGTAGCATTTTCTACAAGATAAATGCATGCCCAACATGTGTTGATTGAAAGTTTGTTTCACTTGCATTTGTAAATGGTTTGTAAGGTTAGGACCTATAGTTTACTATCGTTGCAAAAGATATTGAAAGTTGTGTTGGGATGGGATAAGGATGCCCCATCTAATCATTTTCTTCAATGCAAGAGCTTCAAACAAGTTTTGCATATTTATGTGGGGATGTTGGACTATTGTTTAAAAGACTTCTGAATCTCATTTTCAATTTGTTGAAAGAAATGTTAATGTTGATGAAAAAAATGCATGCAAATTGAAACATGCAAAACATGGTGTTGTGGTTTCCAATAATCATGTTCCTTTGTCACATAACATTGTTATAGAACGTGTATGTATGCATGGGAAAAATATAAATTGTGAAAAAATCTTGGGTCATCACTCCTTGTTATGCTTGTAGACATGTAGATTAGGTTAAATTTCTCCAATTGCATCATGGGTTATTCCACTATGTTACACATAGTGTTAGACATGGACTACACTAGAATTACTTCCATATGAAAGTGCATGTTTCTTTCTAAAAGTGTAAACTTTCAAGATGTTATCAATATTTTTTTGATTCCACATCTACTACATCTAAGTACCAATATTGTATTTTGAATGAGGTAGCAAGCATAGTGCATCATGAGGAGGAATCACCTCTTGCTAATGCTTAGTGTTGTCAACAAGAGATTACAAAAGAATATTAAGGTTTATCAAGAAAATTGTTGAATTTCAATCATCATGCATGAGGTGAATATGTTATTAATCCATGTACAACCCAACTAGGGATGATGTTGACAATGTTGAAATTTCAAGTTTCATTCTCCTTTTAGATGGTTCTTTCTAGAATGAAATATTTAAGATTCACATACAAGTATTTGTGTAGCCTTTCAGGCCTTGCCATGTGTACATTTCAAAATAAATAAAGTTTGTACTTTCTTTTTTTGGTATTTACATTCTTGCTAATGAAAGGGAAGGTGAAAATGAAGGTGAATAGGGACTAGCGGTGGCATTAATCTATCTCCACATTAAAAAAATTATTTTGGGTAGCCACTAAAGTTTTAATTTCTTAAGTAATGAAGCAACAAAATGGCCAATTGCAAACAAGCAAACAAATAGAAAATTGAATTGGGGAAACAAAGTTTATCATTCACTTCCACCTAAAATTTGCAAAAAATCAATAATGTTTAGATGAATTCCATGACAAACTCATTGTTAATACTTAACATTTGAAAAGTATTTATAGAACAATTTTCATAATTTGCATCATGAATTTTTGTCATAAACATAGGATGTGAGTTCTCATAACATTAAGAAAACATCAATAATTTTAAGCTTCCTTATCATAATATTCAACAACAACATTCTATATTTTCAATTAATATGTGAGGTTTCAAACACAATAAGAAAAAATAGAGGATAAAACTTTCACCACAATTTCATCAATCTACTAAGTCAAAAATAGAGGGACGCAACAAAGTGTAACAACTTTTCACATAATTGTGAAACTTCTTGGAAAATAATAATTTTGTTTACATATATGTCACCCAAAAAAGAGTGAAGTTAAAATTATAATTAGAAAGATAAAATTATGGTTAAAAAATCAAGGAATAATACACAATAAAAATAGAACAAAAATTAAATTCACCTTGTTTTAATTGGGGCATTTAATTTTCAAGGTCATGAAATAGAATTCATAGATGCTTTCAACCATTCTTAATGACCATTCTCATAATTTTTGGGCAATGTAATGTAATCTGCAAATCCTCTTGAAAAAATATAGTAATTTAAAAAAATATATCTTCATAAATATTTTCATTCAATGGAGCATATTGACAAGCTTCTTCTTTTTTAAATGCCCAAAACATGTCTAATGAAATGTTTCTTTCAAGTTCCAAAAGCACCACAACTTGCAATAGTTTTCAAACTTGTCATCATTGTGTTCAAATTCTAGTTCTTTCATCCTTCACACAAACAATGAGGTTTTTTTTACCAAACCATATTTTTCTAGCAACACTTGAAGGTTTATAACAATTTCTAGCCTTAAAGTTTTTACAATTGGAGTTTCATACAAACCAAGAATAACATGTTTTGACTCCCAATCAAAGAAATGCAAAAATATCATGACCAACTATTGGTTATTCACCAATCAAAACTTAATGTGAAAGACATGTTCAACAAGGAGAGGTAAGACATGTATAATTCTATTCTTTTCTCAAGCACTTATGATAATAATTTTTAATAATACAAATGTCTCGAGGAAAATCATCCCAAAGGATTGTCTCAAAATTAGTGATTGCAACCATATTGGAGTTCAATAACACTATTAAAAAAGCAGTAAGCACCAACCTCAAGTGTTTTCTAAGGACTTGGTCTTACCACATTTGAAACATGGCTTCCATGTTTTAGCTTGGGTTTGCAAGAATATGATAGTGCCAACTTGAAATGTTTAATCCACATGTGTTTGCATGATTTTTAAAAAAACATGTCAATGGACGTGTTTATAAAATATTTATTCTTTACATAAATAAAATGTGTACATTTCAACAAAAGTAGGCATCTCAAATTGATTTATTAAATGTGTTTGAAACCTCTAATGATGTATTATACAAATTAGGTTTATCAAGCATAACTAATCTTACATAACACATTTAGTTTTCATGAAAGTGCATCATTATCTTCTTTTACACAACAAAATATATTATGTCTTTGAGAAATTTCTTCAATTTATGCAATTAAAAAACTTCAAAAACACATTTAATTATTTTCAAATGAAAACAATGTATAACCTAATTAATTAATTAATTAAATGTTCAAGTTCTTTTCAATGCAATGGGCTCTCATAATCATTAATATATGGCCATCCATAAGGTTTTAAATTTATTACTAGCTTAGTTTAACATAGGATGAAGGATGTTCAAGGAAATAAACATTAGTCAATTGCAAATTTCCCATTGTTTATTACACACTAAATGACAAATAAAACATTCAAGTATTAAAAAATATCATCAAAATGTAAATTCACAAATACAAAAAACATTATCCACTTGACCTCATTATGTTCCAATGCTTACAACTCATGCAATCAATTTTCAAAATGACAAGAATGTTGGACTTTACAGTAATCAACACAATCCTTAAATCTTTTAATAATAATTACATCCTTGCTTTCCACAATTTTCATAGGTAAATAATACTTTACAACAAACAATCATAGAGCATGAATAAATTTTTATTTTATGGTGTTTTTGGGAAGGATCTATCATGAAAAAATATTTTGAAATGTTATTAAACAATATTACAAGCCTTTTGTTAGCAAGTTGTTTTTCCAAAGAACAATTTTTGTAACGTTCGACTTCCTTCTCATATTTTTACACAATTTCAACATTCTTTGTATCTATATGCATTTTCATAGTTGCAATTCCAATATTTTTGGAATAAGTATTTCTTATATCTAGTTCATGTATCTAATATATTTTCATTGCATTATTATGACACACATTGCACAATACAACACATTAAATGTGAATTTACTAAATTGACAAATGATTCTTCATTTGTAGAAAAATGCCAAAGTTAAATTCATTTCCTTGATATGGTTTCCAAATTTTAGAATGCTTATGTAACTTTTTTATTGCATGTTATTCCATGTTTTAAACTACTAGTTCATTTTCAAAAGAAATACTACCATTTCAAATCTTGGCAAATTTGTTGAATTTTCATTAGTTTGAATCATTGTTAAAAGGAGAAAAAAAAACTCTTGTTTTGAGCTTTTGGTAATAATTGTACTACCAAAATAATAGGTGATTATTTGATTTTAAAATTCATAATCAATAGATTTTAGAATGAAGATACCTATTTTCTATATAATTACAAAGTTTGTGAATATTTCTCACTTCCTGACAAACTATTTTTGGCAGAAACAAATTAAGCTTGAAGCATTGTAGAACTCATGATCAGAGCTCTAGGAATCCAAATTCTTGATTAATTTCGTTCTAATCTACAAAAACCTCGCCTAGGTTTGCAACCTTTGGGTCATTTAGTAGCAACACCCATCATTTTGAAGTCCATATTTGTATACCCCGCATAGTCATTTTCTAAGTGGCCTTGCCATTCATATTAACATTATTAATAAACACATCACTTTGCTCATCAACAAGATTGATTAGAGTACAATTTTCATTATCTATTTTTTTTAGTTTTTGATTTTGGACTTCAATTATCTTTTTTTTCTTTTTTTCACTATTTTATTCAACAAATATTTCAATTTGGAACAATATGATATAGTTGAGAAAGTTTATGAACTTAAATTCCTTTAAAATAATGTTAATTGTATCAAAAAGTGTATTAACTCTTTTTTTAAGTTTCAAAAGTTTAGTGATGTTTTATGTGATATTCTCTCAAATATATATATATATATATATATATATATATATATATATATATATATAAGGATTAAAGGATTGTGGTTGAGTACACTAAAATTAAACCAACAAATGTTCTATTTTCTTCCAAAAATTACAACATTTATCATTAAACAAGCTTAGGCAATCAAGAAACAAAAAACTAAACTACAACTTGAAGCCAAATCATAATAGTCAATGCGTGTTTTGCTTACAAAATTTGGCACTCACCTCACACATTAAAAATTTAAAGTGTAAAAGAGGCTTGAAGTTGAAATCCAGAAACAGCTAAGTGCAAAATGCAAGTGTGCAAAAAGTGCCAAAAAAAAGAATCGAAGTGCAAGCGCAAATTTTTGTTTTTGGAAGTGCCAAGTGTGTGCAACCAACTTGCAAGTGCAAATGCAAAAATAACTTGAAGGAAAATATGGAGTTCCATTGAATATCTAAGTTGTGCTAGCAAAATTGAGCATGGCAACTAGCAAAGCAAACAACAAAACCAAAACACAAAATGGAAACAATAAATGCAAATCAAATCTAAGCAATTTTGCAAATCAAAGTGTAGAGACTAATCTGAAAACAAAGAAAAAGCATGCAGAGAGAAATGAAGGGAATTTTTTTTAAAAAAGAAAGAAGCAGACTAAAAAATTTCTAGGGTGAAATTTTTGGGCAGACCGGAAATAAAGTAATTCAGTCATTGGACAACCAAGAATTTTTTAAAATTTTGTCAGTAGATAAACTCATTTGAGAAGTCCATAGGGTGTGGAGTGAACTTGGCAATTTGACAAAATAATAATGCGAAATTGGCAAATTGACTTGAGAATTGCGCAATCTCAACCTTGCCTGGTTTGGTAAAGTGAGATTCAAGGAAACTCGAAAAATCAATTTGAGCATTGTGGACTTGGCAATTTGGCGCACTCAAGTTGGCAAACGGGGAAAATGAACTTGGCAAAATAGCAATGTGGACTTGGCAAAATATGTGAGTAATATTTGGTATTCCATGGTAGTCCCCACTGGAATTTATTTATTTTTGGGAAAGACTCTGGTTGAAAGGGCGATGACTCAAGAGACTGCAGCAAAGCTCAAAGTGAATATCTTCGATTGGTTGAAAGCTAAACCAAAAAACAGGCTAGTTTTACATAGAAAAAAAAAATGGTAGTTCAACTCAAATATAAGCAAACAATATGAATATAATTGATATTGCTTATCAATATATATAACAATGATGCTAAATAAATTCAAATGATCACATTAAAATAGGCAATTATGGAGTGGTTAGACAATTAGGCATTATAAAGAACTCTTGATTAAGACTTTAATCCAAGAGTTATGAATTTTCATAAGTTCAATTAGTTAGAATAAGGTTAGGGTTAACAATTACAATTAGTGTTTAGGGGTTAGTGTTTGGATTATGGCAACCATTGTCTCCCAAATGGCCTTCCAACACACATTTATTAAAATGAAAATGAGGTCATTGTTACGGCATTGTTTTCCTTTCATTGCAGGCTGCCCAGGGAAAGGTTTTGACTTCAAATTTTCTTTTCTTTTCTTTGGGTATCCTTTTGTGAATGATGTGGATTTGAAGCCATCTTAATGGGACGAAAGTCCATCCATGAGAAAATTCATGAGATCTCAAGATGGAATAAAGTTCATCCAGGAAATAAAATCTATACTTTAAATTCATCCATGAAGTGTAGTTGATTCGCAATCTTTAGTTTTTGCATTAAAATCATCCAGATTACATGAATGAACATGCTTTAAATAGTAGTTGTGAATTTTCACAGAGGGGATGGATGAAAATTCATCCATGAAATCAAGGTTGCTAGAGGGGATATCCCTTGGCTATAGACATTTGTGGCCTTCAATGCGGAGTTGGCAACTTGGGAATGTGGACATGACAATGCTGACTTGAGAATCGGGCAATGTCAGACTCACAATTTGGCAATGTGGATTTAACAATTTGGCAAAAGTGGAGTTTGCAAAAGTGGAAAAGCAAACTTGGTGAAATACTCAAGCATTTGGCATTCCAGAAGGGGACACCTAACATCCATATTCATGAGCTTTCTCTTTACAGAAAACAGATGGCAAAGCTGCTGCACAAAATACAGTCACCTGGAAGTCATTGACAATGAGTCATGACCTCTGAAAGACAAATATACCCCCCTCAAATTCAGGTTTTGTGACAAGGGATCAAGGATTTCTTTTCTTTGCACAGTCACGTTGCTTACACGATTGTGTATCTCTTTGAATAGTCATGTCCGACCCCGAAGACAAGCTCTTACTCATGTTGAACAAGGGCATGGGGATGGCCCATGAACCATGTCTACCAGAAAAGCAAGGCTGTTTTAACAAGTTGTCACTGATTCAAAATTCAATCTTCAATCCACAACTGGGTCGTCAAAAAAATAATTTTTTAAATTTTAAAAAAATTAAATATATATATGTTACCCTTCAGAGCTAGGAGTACCTTGGGAGATTCAACACTAATTATATTAGTTGTCCAAAAATGTTGAAATGCTCCAAAAATAATTAAAATTTTCCAGGAACCAAATTTTGTGAAGGACAATTTTGTGAATCTTTTTGGAATATTCAAGAATATTAAAATTTCAACATAAAGTCTTCAAAATTAGTTGATTATTTGACAGACATATGTTGAAACTGCCCTTGTAATATGAAAAAGTTGTAACCCAACTCACTACAATCCAGATAAAGCAACTGGAGTTGGAGGAGTGAACAAGTGGCCTTTATTCAAACCCCCAAAGTACTTGCAGAAATTTCCTAGTGTATTTGAAAGGCACATATACTCGTGAACGTCCCTCCAAGTAAAGAGGACGTATCTTATGCCCTACGATAGGTGTATTGCCCTCCTACTCCTAAGTTAACTAGATGTTAGATCCCCTTGTGCTCTTAAATATGTTTTGATTTTTAGAATGTGTGCTATTACAGCTTGTGTGAGAGAAGACAGGGGTGAGCATTTCACACACATGTTTCACTAACAAGTTGGTGGTTCCTAATTGATGTCGACAAGGACCAAATGTGATCAATTAACAAGGTTTCAACACTCCCCCTCAACTTTGTTGTTGAACCCTAACATTTTGTTTTCATTGAGTTTTAAATTTGTACACTAAGGGTTTTGATGGTGTTTCAAAGGCTTACCATTTGCATTGTGTAGGCATTACAAACCTATTTGAAGATGGTAATGTATTGTTCACATAGATAGTTGGGTATTGGGGGTTCGTTTGTTTGAATCCAAACATACAACCAAGGTTCAACATGTGCTTATTTGATGGCATGCCCTTCTTGATGTGTAGAGGTTCCAATGGTTTCAAGACACCTAAGGCTCGCTTTACACTAGGTAAGAACCCCTGGTCTTCTCTACACATTGATTTTCATTTGACAAGTTGGTTGATTGTATCCTTCATGTTAAATTAATGCATCTAAAGTTTGTCCTTAGAGTTTCAATTTGTTTTGCTTTGTAAAGCTAAACTATAGCATCACCTCCTTTGATTTTATGGACTTCATGGTTTTGATTGCTAATAAATCTCTGGTGTAGCTGTTTATTAAGAGAGGAAGAAATCCAGTCCATTTAAATGGGAGTTTTTCCCAAATATTTTGAGGATGGGGGGGGCTTTAGGTGGGTCAACAAAAAATATTAGGCAAAAAAATGTGCCATGGACTGAAGAGATTTTTGGAGGGCTGTAAGTGTTTTTTTACTAAAAAACTTTGAGAGTGTTACTCAATAATATAATCTCTCTATTTATGTACTTTTTCTTGTGAGCTTTTTTTGAGCCTTGATAATATGGTCATGATTTATAACAATTTGGAATTGTGAGCTCCACACCATTCTGATTGGAAAATTCTCTAGGTAGAACTAGAGTATATGTTGCAACTTCATGGTGATAAGTTGTTAAGGAATTGTGCTAATTAATTGGGGCAGACATTCATTATCAATTTGGCAGATAGACATCTAGGGTGTGCAGCAATTAGGGGTTCATATCTATCTATGAAGGAAGGTAGTTTGTTTTGTTTCGTAGTTATGAGATCCACCGAACCAGGATGCTTCAGATTGTGTTCTTGGTGTCTTTAGAAAGCTCTCGATGAGGAGGGGTGCATGGGCTTGGTTTCATGGCATTTTGACTTGTGGGGCAAAAGTTTTTGAATGTTGAATGATTTCTTCACTATAAATTAAATTAAATCGTAGCTGAAATTTTCAGAGGAATTGGAATGTGCCTTTGGTGTTGTTGGAAAGATCTTGATGAGCAGGATTTGATGGAGATATTGATTATAAAGTGATTTCTGCTGATGAAAATTCAAATGAATTCCAAAAAACCACGTTTTGGAAGGAAAGATCAGTGCATACCTTGCAAAATAATGTCACATGTTGTGTCCGCCCTACATTATTACTAGTTCACACTTGGGCCAAGGGCACAGGCCACACTAGTCATGACTACATAAGGTTGATAATGATAGTCAGATCACTCTTTCTGGATGCAGGAACATTCTTAGGGATTTATAATTAGCATATGGGTAGAAGATATTAAGGAAGGAGTTTTTTTATGGTGACCCTATCCAGGAAATGTCCTCATCAATAAGGATGGCAAAGCATAATTTTCTCACTAGGCACCCTATTTTGTCCTATTTTTGTACATAATTTTCTAGCAGATCTATAAAAAAACACACACAATTGTGCTTACAATTTACCATTGCTAGATTAACCTTGTATGCCATTTGTTCTACAAAGAAAACCTCTTTTGGGTCCCATGCATGTTCTTGTAAGGTGACCAGGCCATCTCCTTATATCCTTCTACAAAGGAACATGTGAGGAGTTGTGGGATGCTAGCAATTGAAAGCAACAAGTGAAAAGCTAGAAACTCTTTCCTTTGGTGACAAATGTTTCCAAAGGATCTATTCTTCATACTAAGAACCAATCACATATTACTAGGACTTAATGTGGGCAATGTTTTTTTTTCCTCAATTTTGTGATGTTGCTCAAGTGGCAATCATTTGTAACAATATTTAGCCAAATTTGGAAATATTCAATTTTTTAATTTAAAAAATCTTAAGCACCTTTTCATATTTTCCAAAGGATTTGTTCTTCATACTAAGAACCATTCACATGTCATGAGGATTTAATGTGAACAATGTTTTTTTTTCCTAGATTTTGTGATGTTGTTCAAGTGGTGATCATCTGTAACTATATTTAGTCAAATTTGCTAATATTCAAATTTTGAAAGTAAAATATCTTAAGCACCTTTCTCATATTTTCCAAAGGATTTATTCTTCATACTAAGAACCATTCACATATTATAAGGACTTAATGTGAACAATGTTTTTTTTCCTTGATTTTGTGATATTGTTCAAGTGGCGATCATTTGTAACTATATTTAGCCAAATATGGTAATATTCAAATTTTGAAAGTACAAAATCTTAAGCCCTTTTCATATTTTAAACAATTGTGGTGTTTTTAATTTTAAAATATTCTTTTTTGGAATTAAAAAATAGTTTGTGATCAAATTCTTTTTCAAAACACTTTTCACAAAATGGTGAAAATTTGCCCAAAAAAACCATTTAATGTGGGTATGGGTTGTCCATATTCATCATTAGAGCAACGGATTACCAAGTAAGCTCACAAAATATTGTTAGAGAATAAAGATTTCATCACAAATTCCATTATAGATAATTTCTATAAACTTTTGATGTTACACTTGAACATTCACGTAATAGTTGGACAAAGGGATCTAGCTATTGGATGGTTGTTCATTCAAATTAGGATATTGTTATGTTTAATGAATCTAGCAACTAAAGATTTTTTTTTCAAAGATGTCACCAAAAAAATTGGAAATGTTTTCATGTTTATAGTATTGACAAATTGTTGACTTTGCGTACATTCCTTAACTACAAATTACCTAGTCCCAAACCTAACTTATTGTGTTTGCTTTTAAACCTTTGTTATTGAATAAAGATATGATGTTGTTTTGCATGTTTGATTGTTTGTAATTTGTTATTCATGGTCTTAACACATTGGAATATTATGGTTATCACTAATTAGGTGTTGGTGTGAGTCCATTTGCTCAATTATAGAGATGGGCAATGTATCTAATTGGCATTGAAATGGGGAAAGAACACAAAATTAGCTTGGACTTGAAGCTACTATTTTTTTATAAATAAATTAAAACAAAGGAACAACATATTGAAATTAATGGCAAGATCAAAATTACTTCAATAGATACAATAGGCATTTGTCACCTATTACAATGATTTTTTTTTTTGAAACATGGGATATTTTGTTACCAACTACAAAAGGCAAAGCTTTCTATAGCTAGGTGTTTAAACACTTGTTTCTTGTTACATGTTGCAAAGAACAAAGTTTTAACAACTAGTTCCTTGAAAATGACATTCTTCCCACTAGTTACATAAAGTATAACATTCACCGACTTGGTGTTCAAGACTTTTAGCTTTGCAAGTCCTTCCAAGAAGAAGACATGCATTTTCAACATGCATGGACATTAAACCACGTAAACCCTAAAAGTCATGAAGTGGGAGGAAGGAAGATCAAAAAAGATAAAGAGACATAACTACTTTGCTTTTCCAAGTAAAATTTACCCAACGAAGAGGACGCCTAAAAGCCCATACTAAAAAAATGCAAAAACAATCCATCAAACTCCTAGATAAAAATAAAGCAAACTTGTTGAAATTGGCTACTTGATCTAAGGTTATGTGTCACTTGCGAAATTGTTTGTAATTGACAATCTTTTGTCACCTATTGCAAAAAACATTAAATTGCACACTTAGGTGTTTGAGCACCTATGTTTCATCACATGTTGCAAAATGCAAAATTTTGAACTTTTGGTTCTTTAAAAGTCATATTCTTGCTACCTCCTATAGAAAGCAAAGTTCTCATTAACTTCATGTTCACAAATATTAACTCCACAAGTTTTTTAAAGAAGAAGTCATTCATGTCTTGAGGTGAAAAATGGCAAAAAGGAAATAAATAATGCATTTTTCTATTCAAATCACTAAAATATCTAACAAAAATGAATAGACACATGTATTTAGGAGGATTGGAAGTAGTCAACATGGATTTTCCAGGTTAACATGTTTGGATTTTTTGATAATTTTTCTTGTTAATGTTAAGATTGAAGATTTGGCAAGTTTCTCAACTAAAGGGACCAAAAGTGTGATATTGTTGGTTTCCACATTAAAGTTTATGTTCGCATGCAATGTTTGCCATCATGCTTGCCTATTTGAAAACACTCCTATGGAAGAAAACTTGTTCATTATGCGTCCAACCCAAAATGCAAATTGTAGAATTTCTCATCATCCACATATAGAATTTTGGGGCCACAAGTTAAATATCTTATCTATGAAATTGCAAAAAAAGGCCCCACAACACTTTGAAAATAACAAGAAAAGATTGAATGCAATCATAACTATATAAATGCCACTCCAAAAATGTTAGACTATCACTTGCATCATGAAAACAAGTTCAACAAAATGCCTTGACTTGCAATTGACTTACATAAAAAACTAATAATAATTGTATATATAAATATAAATATTGTACCCAAACATGATAGATTATGCAAACATTTGTGTCTTGAGTTTTTTATACATTTCTAGAAGTAATTGGATGACTAAATCATGATATAAGTTTGCATTCAAGATACAAAGCCCAAAAAAAGTTTTTAAATATTAATTGAAGTTGTAGCAAGCTTGCGAAGATAAGATCCATTTTGTTTTATCTTTTCCTTGTAAGTTCAAAGAATCCACACATAAGACAAACTGACACATGTGCATTAATGACATTCAACCTAACATGAAAAATGTGCACAAAACATTACTTCCACAAGGGATTTCAAGGGATGTCATATAACACACAACATGATTTTAACAATAGATAAAGGATGTGATTTAATATTACCAATGTCATACAAAATTTCCTAATGTTTGGCAAGTTATGCATTCACACCCCCATTAGATAATAAACATATGAATACATCCCTTGTTGATCTATTTCTTTTCCTATCTATTTCTTTTCTATCTTAATCACCTCTTGCTCTTTGTTGCCATAAAATATTTCACAAATTTCAAAAGTATTGTTGAGGCAAATCAATTCATCATGGTACGATGTCTTGAAATTATGCCAATAGATTAATATAATGTTACCCACCCTCTGTTTTGTGCAAGTGCATATCTTTATATTTGTTCCCCTTCCACCTCCTATCATTTCATAAGCTCAAAATAAAACATGTCACATTGTTTTCTTCTTGTTAATTAACATGTGCAAAACGTAACCCCTAATCTTCACCAAAAAACAACATTGAACCAAAGCCAACTACAAAATAATAAATAAACATATATAATATTTACATGAAAATAATATGTATCACTAAAGTCCCAAAGAGGATGGTGCACTTGCAATACCAATTGCATGTGCACTTTTAAAACACTTTAATTCCCTTTTCTCATTGCAAAATTTCTCAATTATTAATCATTAAACACGTTTGATGAGAAAATGACAATAGCTACATGTTTAAGCTTTCAAATCATTCACTTGCTCCAACCAACAACTAAACACAAGAACATAATGATTAAAGGACAACATCTCCCTTGTCATAATTTATAATTAATCCCAAACCATAAACCTCCAACCAATGAGAATTGAATTATGTTGAAAGAAATTGAATGTAAAGAAAAAGGCATCCAAATTGAGTGTATAACTCTTGCATAACTTTTAAAATCATGTTGGAGATCTATTCTCTAAAGCAAAAACCAAAACTAGCAAATTTCTTCCTAAATCCTAATTGGATATAATAACCTTTATGCATCATCAACAACCCTAAAACCTTGCATTATCCCAAGGTAATGTCAAGTTCAAAACTAAATGATCTTTAGAAACCTTTAACAATTTGTTTTTGAAAAAAAACATTAAGCATTGATATCCTTGATATGTCCACATTTCAAATGGCAAAATATTCGTCCTACCTACATCGTTCATCACTACTAAATGGAGATTAGGAACACACACTTGACAAGACTTTCATTGCAATAATGAATGGTCATTTATTCTTTGTGAATGCAAAGTTTCTTCATAAAAAAAACCTTCATGTTAATTCAATCAATGCAACTTCATCACCTTCTAAACATTGCATTATTAGGTTATAAATATGTTTCCCACTTCTAGACTTGCAATCTTGGAGGAAGGTATGCGAGTGGGATTTAGAAGGGCACTAGTGAGATGTCATCCCACACACTTGCAATGAAGTTACAAAATTAACAAACTTATGAATATTTCAAACTTTCAATCTTACGTTTAAAACACAAATCACCACTTACACTAACCTTCACCAAGCTAAAATGAACAATTAGTAAATAATTCTTAGGCAAATGACCACATTTTGTAATTTGTAGGGCAATGATAGATTAGTCAAAAACAACTTTCTTGGACAAGGTTTTTCACATTCTACATAAATATTACAAGAAGAACAAAAGTCAAAAGGCAAATAGGATGAACCATATCAAGTAAATTAAAGAAAAAAACATATTACACTTGACTTACCACTACATAAACTTAGCAATGAATCAAAACCCAAGGCATACGTGTAACAAGGTGAAAATTGTAAAGATGTCCATGCCCATAACACTTATTGAAATCTTTAATTTTTGCAAATATCAAATTCAACACAGTGGAGATAGTGCACAAGTTGCATTGCAACCTATTAAGGAAGAGCAACGATGGAGATGGTGCTTGAGAGATAACTTTTGAGTAGTAAACATGGGTTGCTAATGACCTACAAAGTGGAAAGAACAACCATTGAAATAGTGCACAAGTTGCTAGATAACTTACAAGAAAAGATAAACAAATAAACATTGCCCATGTTGGACCATTGGATCAAGTCTACATTAAGCAATCTTGTCAAACACATCAAATAGGCCCCTATTTGTTAGTTTAAAATTGATACTTGGGATTGGGTAATGTAGTACTTGTTTTTTAACTAACCTACTTGTGCAAAAAATTTCACTTCCATGCCAAATGTTTTTAAAAATGACTTTGCAAAATTTTGTCAAGATGGTAGTAGATCATTTTGTTAAGGTCCTAGAGAATGTTTAATTGTTTAATTGTTTAATTTGAATTTTGTTTGATACTTGAAAAGTATGTTTAAATGATTGTCATTTTTTATAATCTTAAAGTTATTTCATTCTAAAACCACACACCCCACATGCAAACTATTGTGATGTGAATGTGAACATACTAATATGTATTAAACTACATTTTTGCCCTTAATTTGACATTGTATGGACCTATTTATTTTCTACTTTTTAGAAAAATGATGACAATGTGTTTTCGTAAAGTAGAATGAAAGTACCATTATTATTATTATTATTATTATTTGGCATCTTTTGGGGGAAGTTTAAGCAATACAAGCTTTTTATGTGTATATGCAAAACAATCCCAATAACCTACTTCAACATGTGAATATTTTAAATTCTAGGTTTTGGAGCCTAAATGAAGGTATTATCCACCTCAAGTTTCAATCCTTCCATAGCTACTTGGTTGTGTTCCATTTTTAACCAATATTCACAATCCTTGTAAACTTTCTTCAGCATGGTCACTTTTCTTGTGAAATACCCTAATGTGTTCTAATTTTGCCCCCTTCCAATGTTATTTTGAAGAAGGGAATCAAAATTAAAAATGAAGATGTCACGTACAACTAAATAGACTAAAGTTCAATGACCAAATTGAAAAATGGGATGCTTTTTAAGGTGACCAAGGAGATTCATGTCCTCACACTCCAAGTTTTCATTGAAGCTTCCTATCATTGCATGGTCCAATGTTGTTTGGAGAACTCTAATTATGTATCAATTTATTGTGTCAAATTGCATATCCAACTTTGTATTTAAGAATTCCCACATTCCTTTTACAATCCATATTGGAATTCGTCTTTGGATTTCAAATGTTCATTTTTTCAAAATAAGTAATGAAACAATTCACACCACATCTTCGGCCACTATACCAAAACATGGCATATGTTACTCCACATATTATTATGTTTGTGATAATTTAAGTCGCATATGACTACATGACTATGTAGTAAAATTAAACTTGTGACTTATGCCACTAGTAATTTATGCCATTAGTCATGTGACTTTTATCACTACCACAAATTTTATTACTACAATTCACAAATGTAAATGAATAATAGGTATTTATTGACTTATAAAATGTAGACACATGTTTAAGCATAATAAAGCCACATTAATAGTCTATTTACCTATTTATTAATATAGCTTATGAACCTTACATAGGCTAAAGCTTTAAACAACCTAGGCTAGCCTAAAAACCCAAGCTAGAAACTTAGGTAAGTAGGCCTAAGTAGGTAGGTAAACATGATCCTATTTATTGTTTTGGTCACAAGCATTCTTTATTGGCTCATTACAAGTGGTATTTGCATTTTGAATATATTTAGTGCATGTATTGTGTGTAGACTAATATTTTTTCATCTAGTTATATTCTTTACAAAGTTGAACTTGTTGACAAAAGATATATGGGATAAATTTAATGAAAGGGAAACATTACAACATTATCCCACATCATCCTTTATTTCATACAAAAGTAGCCAACTTTAACCAATTTTTTTTTCATACTTTGTCCAAATGAAAAAATATATATTTTTAAATATTTTTCCAAGATGTACACATCTATAAATTATTTTTATAAAAAATCAAGTAATTTGACTGAAAATGCATTTGAATTTTCACTATTTCATACATTTGAATAACAATGATATCTCGAAGATTTTTCTAAATTTTCATAAATTTTTGGGGTAAATAAACCTATTTAAATTCAACATGGATTTTTTTGGTAATTAAAAAATATATATAATTAAATATTATTTTTCCCCACCCTTTAAACATATAATGAATCAATAAAATTTGTATAAAATTTGTGTTATATATAAATATTAATATAATTTTAAAGTAAAATATTAAATTTATGTAAATTTCATCATTATTAATTTATACACATATATTAATTTTTTATGCGATAATTTTTATGAAATTATATTATGAATAATAAAGTTTCATCTTATTTTCTAAGGATCTTTTCAAGTCATTAAATATGATTTAATATAAACTATTAAAACATTCCAAGTTGTATGACCAAATATTTTGATTAATTTATAAATATAAAAAATTAGTAAATAAATGATTTTGGATCAAACTTTATATTCTTGATTACCCATTATATGGAGACTTGCAAAACAATGCCATTTTGGGGATTGTGGATTTTTTTTGGAAATCCTTTGGATATAATTAATAAGGCTATATATCATTATTTAATGTCAAAAAGTTTAAAGAGGATATCCATCAAATTAAACCTTTGAACAAGAGTCTCAACTTGAGTGATTTAATTTGGGTGAATATTCACAATGTGGTTAAAATAAAATTGGAATAAGTTAAACATTTCTTCTTTTATGTTTAAATTAGGAAAAAAATCCCAAAATATGGGAAAATTTGTCAAAGTTTCAAAACCACAACATTGAAAGAAAGAAAATTTTAAAGCAAACCATAGCATATATAATAGCAAGCTTCACAAAAATCTATGTTGTAAAAGTTTATGTAATATTTATTTTTAAAATATTATTATGTACCATTTGATTCAAGCTAGGTTCAATTTTGTGGAATTAATTTTACACCATTATTTACATAATTTTTTAATAATACATTATAAAACCAATTGCATGCAAACAAGAATATATAATATCAATGCATTATGTTTTTTGAGGGTGAGTGAGAGTTTTCAATTTGCAAATATGAGCCCCCCATCAATGTTTTTAACTTTGAAAGTTTGGTCAAATAAGGTCGTTGACATATATAATAAATTAAAAAATATGAAAATAGTCATAAAAATGGCATAGTTGAAAGGCACAGATTATTCTATGACTAGATTGGGACACTAGTCATATATGTTCAAGTCATGGATGCCATGTTTTGGTGTAATGGGCTATCCCAAAGCTTATGCAAAAAAACCTTCATGGTTACATACAACATCCTTATTCTAATAATTGCAAATATGATTTCCTTCAACAACATTTTCATTTCACATTGGATTTCAAATATTAACTTAATGAACCTAATCTTTTGAACCTTGGAACTATTGTTCCATTTTGGGCTTTGCCCTTGGTCCAATTAAATAGTCATAATCTAGCTTTATCTTATTACATATTCATCAACAATATTGTGTTTCAACATCTTTTATGAATAGTAGTTGAACAATGATTATTATTCATTTAATATTATTTAAAAACCCTAGCAAGCCCTTTGGCATGGAACCATTGTTCTTCAATCTTGGACACAACCTTATTTCACATGATTTACCAAGGTTATAATGGAACATAGTTCACAACTAATGTGTTGCAACATTAAATGTGAATAGAAGTTACACATTGACTACCACCTCACACCCTATAACTACAAACATAACTTTAGACCATCAAATCTAGCCACTCAACTTTGGAAACTATTCTTCTATTTTCCACATAATACTATAAATCTACTAAAAATTAGAGAAGAAATGTTTTTCTTAAATTTTTTATTCCTCCTTGCAAGTTATATTATCTCATGTACTTGGTTTTTTTTCTTTTGGGAGATGATGGAACAAGGCATTACATGAACATAATTCACAAGTATATTGTGTACCATGAAATCCTTTTATCATGTTGGCCTACCAATTGTCTTCCACACAACCCCTTTGCAATGAATATTCAATGAGTGAAACCTTTTTAATATTTCCAATTTTCATTTTCCATCACTGTGAGCTACCAAACCTTATCACACATTTAACTCTTTTATCATTATAAATAATTTTGTCACAAAATTCAAACCACCAAACCTTTGGAACAAATAGCAAATAACAAATATGACTATTTTAAGCATCCCAAAAAATATTCGATTACTATAATAGAGTTCATGCCAACTTATAATCCTAGACTATGGGTTTCAATATAACATGGAATTGTCCAAATATCCAATGAAATGCATATCAAACAATGCACCAATGTCCAATACATGAATATTTATTATGTAGTCCCACTTGCTAAATCCTTTCAAACTTGTGGTGAAAAAGTTCAAAATTTGTTTCATTCCTTGGGGATTTTATTGATAGCAATATATTATGCAAATGTGTTGAGATGAGCCGCCTTCCACCCCTTGTGGTGTTTCATCATTGAACTTGTTACAAGACCTTTGTTCTTCCACAAAAGTTGTTTACTTTTCATCGTCAATGTCCTTACAAAACCTTGGCAGAGATGGCAATGTCATCTTATGTGCATCATTGATGTCCCTAAAAGGCCATTCTCCATATGTCAACATGTCTTGCCCATCCACCTTGTTGTTTATTGTCAAATCTTGCACTAGTGTGTCTACATTTCTACTATATACAAGCATAGGTGTTTCATATGCATCATTTTTTTGGTCCAAATCGTTTTTCGACCACTTCTTTTGAATTACATCATTAAGTGCTTATTTCTTTCACTATAGAATCCCAACAAATAATTAAACTATCTTTGAAACCAAGTTATGTAATTTTGATGAATCGACTATGTTGGCCACAATTTGCCTCCAAGAGGTTATTACAAGCTATTAATTTTTTTTGGAATAAACATTTATACCATCATCCCATTCTTTGTTGCCCAATATCCCACTTGTACTTTCACTTTGCATTGACTTTCAACAAATTTCTCTACTCCATAGGTAGGTACAAGTCCAAGACCATAGGAGTTTAACAAGATCATGATGCATTCCCTTTAGACATGTTTGGAAATGAATGAAATAACTTGCAACAAGATACTCAAATTACTCCCTTGGAGGCTTGCAAGAATCAAATCAAAGTGCTAACAGATATTACAAGTTGCATTAGTCAATTATAGACTTTCACCTTTCACAACTACTAGAACTTCTTTCCTCATAACATTTCCAATAAGAGGTTTGATTCAAATTCAACTCCAATAATGTCATCTTGTTAAAAAAATACTAGAATCATTACCAACTCATTATGGTGCATTTATTGGAACATCAAAACCTTGTGGATTTGTTCTGCACAATGATGTCTGGGATTATGTGAATTCACTTTGAATGATAATTCCAAAGTATGGTCAACATTGCTACAAAATCCTATCCAATCTAAATGTTTTGGGATATCTTTATCTTTTGTGGTTTTTGTAGTAATTGGTTAGTTTCTAAACTTCTGCTCTATTGGTTGTGCTTCCATTTTGGCATATGGAATGTTCAATGGCAAATAAAATAATTTTTCAGTTATAACAAGAGTGTGAAAATTCCACATGTACATTGCCATGTGACTAAATGTTAAATATTCTTATTTTTTCAAATGAATTCATATGTCAAATTATATTTAACCATGCTAGAAAAGTGCATAAGGGAATATTTTGATGACATGGTTGGAATATACCAAAGAATATTCCAAATGATTCATGTTCATGCTCACATGTTCATGAAATAACATGTAAATGACCATAAATTTTTTAAACAAATATAAATAGATTTTTTGGGTCCTTGGTTAAATACACAAAGATGAACTTAGAGAAAACCAATCACCTTCACACGTTGCAAGTTGATGCTAAGGAAAAGTTTGAATGGTTGAAGATTTGGAACTCCAACAACAAAACTAAACACAATGCTAGATTCTTGATGAACATTATTGGGATAGATTGGTTTGATGCATGGATGACATGCAAAACCTTGTGGTGGCATGCATTTAATCCTCACAACTACTCCTTAAAATTAACTATTGTTTCATCTTAACCTCGGCCCAACTTTTGACTAATCACGTTGTGTGTATACATAATTGAAATATGAGGTTGTTAGGAAGTTTGGGGACTTGATCTAATAAGAACATCCATTGGACCAATTGGTGATTGACACATTAGTAGATTGCATATATCTCCCATTCGAAAAAATGGTTTTCAAATTAACTATTAATAGTTATTACATATTAAATTTAATACTTAGTTAGTAGGTAGCTTTACATACCTATCCACCAACCTACATGGCTATTTGCCTATTTACTTATTTATTTACATACTTACCTAATTTACCTAGCCAACCCACAATAAATATAAATTATATACTTAACATGCCTTAAATACAACATAAATACATGAGTCTACAAACATACCTTGATATATTAAAAAACACCCAAATATATTTTAATGGTATAGGTACACCGCATAAAGGTAACCAAGTTGCAACTACTTTTATAACTAATTTGACATAGAGGTTTCTTGTTGGATGAAAAACTCAAAAAAAATGTCAACATGGAATGATGGAAAATCTAGTAGTCACAAACTAATCACACCATAGTTGAAAGAAAAATAATAGTTTGAAAAGGATGATGACTACTTGTAAAAATGACAAAACATGGTTGTAAATGACAATTAATCACATATAGTGGCAAATTGGATGGTTGCATAATTTATAAGATTTCTTCTAGTGTTCCTTTTTTGTTACAAATTTTGGCTTAATTATGATAATTCTTTTTGTAATTTCTAAACAAGTGGAAAATCAATTTTGTTTGCACAAGTGTTATATCTATATCGTTGTTTATGTTCATCCCAATAACATGTTAAATCACACATGGCATCCATTTTAGTAGAAATTTGTTAATATATAATCCAAGGAGCCAATATCCATTATAAGGAACATAATGATTGAGTATAACAACAATATTAACAATATTAATAAGACTATATGGACATACAAGAACTAGCAACCATTTCCTATATTTTGTCAATTTTTGAATATAACTTGTTACAACACTTTTTTTTAATGTCCATATTCTAGACTCTAGTTCCACCATGTAATTTCACAATAATTAATTCTTGTACAACATTTGATAATTTGTGGAATTGATCCACAACAAAATTCCACTTATCTAATTTTGATTTATTCCATGGAATATTTATAAAATCAATCAATGCCCAACCATAATGACAATGTTTGACCTTACCAATTACTCAACTTGTTCTACTATTATAATTTCTTTTAAATCTTCAATGTTGTGGGGTTCAATATCAAACATTCCATTGCTAAATTTCTTGTCTTGCATGTAATTGTTATTCATATGTGAATAAATTTAACGTTGTAAAGCACCACATGGCATCATTTCAAGCACCTTCATAATAATTTTTTTTCTTGTTACCTTCCTTTCACGACCCTTGAATTATTGTGACTGTCATTAATTACATCCACAATAAAAGGAATTCAATAGCTATCCATTTGTTGGTGTTGTCATAAGTAGAGTAGGTGGTGGGGGTGGGTTCATTTTTTTCTTGCTGCCATAAGTACAATAGGTGGAGGGATTTATTTGCATTTTATTTCGTGTTGTAATGATGAAAAGGAACAACAATTCTTTGACAAAGGATGAGATTTCTATGTTCTAGTGCTTACTTGCTTACTATATAGGTGACCTGTCCATTGGCTTATAAGAGGACTACAACAAATTTGAATAGCCACTATTGTGCTCATTAGATAGATGACAAAAGCTTTTTAAAGTAAAAACTAGGCTGAAGTAACAGAAAAAAAAAAAACCTTTTGATTTTGTACATGATTCCCTACATTTGCAATGTAATGTTCATAGTTGATTTATGTGATTTTTGATTCCATGACTACATGATGGATAGAATGGTGATGGGTCATCATTATCAATAGCAGCAGCAATTCCAATTGAAGTGCCAAAACAAATGGCAAAGGAAGTACAACAACATACTGCAAGTAGCCTAGACTGGTATGTCACTACAAAACTTTCAGCTCAAAAACTCACACAAAAAAGCTACATGTTTTAGTAACACAATGAATTTTAGCTTACTGATTTATATTATTTAGAGGCGGAAAAATGGTGAAAGTCTTGACATCTTGACCTAATGGGATGGGAAAAAAAAGGGAAAAGGTTTCTGCATTTTGTTATGTGTAGTTTTGTTTTGTCTTTTCTTTTCTTGCAAAGATTACAAGCTGCAATTGACAAACTTGTTGCTTCACATGGAAGTGAAGAATTGATGCCAAAGAGTACAAGTATAGTAGAAAATGGACTAACATATGTTGAATCTTCTTTACAAAGAATTGTTGATGAATTCAAGGTGAGCTCTAAGGAAAGTATGACAAAAGATCAAGAAATAAATAATTTTTTGACAACAATGGAGGAGATAGCCATTGCAGATGACCTAAAGGACTTTTCTGACCAAATCCTACTTAATCAAGTGATAAGTGAGGAGGATGAGGAAGAAATTGCAAGCATGAAAGATGAATCTTTCCATCTAATCAAGGCTAGCTAGTTGAGATTTTGGAGAATGTGGAGCAGGTGATATGTTGGTATCTAATAACCTATTGAATCCAGAGCTATGGTTGCTGTTAAGTTTCTGTTCACAGGTCTTGAAAAAATTTAAAAGACAACTTTTTTCACATTTCCAAAGACAAAAATTGGTGGTTTTTGGATAGAGAGATTTAATAAATGTATTTGTTTTTAAGTTTTGAAGGTGGGCTTTGAAGCAATCACTCTTGAGGCTCCAAAGAAATTGAAAGGGCTTGTAGAGTCCTATCTCTTGATCAAAGATCAAGATATTGAAGTTAAAAGATTCAAAGGTGAAAATAGTGGCAACAAAGATGTAAGTTTCTTGGAACATTCAACCAAAATGAAGCACTTGTATCTACATGCTTTGATTGATCATGTCAGATCTTTCTTCTTACACTTGTTTCTCATAGTTTTGAGTCAATGACATTACAAGAACAAGAACCATCAATTGGGGAAAAAAACATAGTGAGGGCACCTATTAACAATATTGATCTAATGGGAGCAATTCATGTTGTAGAAATAAGGCAAGCCGAGATAGATGTTCAGTAGTATGGAGTTTTTTTGTTTAAAGTTAAGGTGAGTATGGGATAATTTCAGTATTGTGCATTATTGCTTCATTTCCTAGTTCAATTTGGTTAGATGTAGTAATAGATGTTGGGTTAGAGATGCAATTGAGATGTCAAATAATTTTACAAATTTGGGGCGAGGTTAGGTTAATGGAGCTTTTCTTTTCATTTTGTTCCTCTTTTTTTATTCGATATGGGATGGGTTGGTGTAATGTGAATGGGGCACTAGTCTACAAGGCACAATCACAAGATGAAGATACACTTGTCCAAGCAACTGTTCAATTGCAAATGTTGTTATGCAACAAAATGGGATTAGTTGTTGGTGGGTATCTTTTGTTTTGCCACAATTTAATCATTGCAGTAGTCCTATTATTGTGGGTCTACAATATCTGATCTTGCTAATTTTAGATAAACCAAACATGGGTCTATTTTGGCTGTTGTATATTAGTGTGTGATTTAATTGTTCATCTTTTATTTTGTTAGAGAATAACAAGCACACTAACTTTGTGATGTTCCTTACTTATGTAAAGTGAGCTTGTTAGGCAAGGGGTTGGAGTTTAAGCTTCTAGATACATTGGAGTTCACATCAAAATGCAGGCATATGTTAATAATTGTTCAAGAAGATGGTACATGAACACTATAACTACTCACAAAGGGTGTTGATGAGACTATCTTTCCTACTTTATGCTCAAGTACGTAAAGTAATGTTGTGTTAGCATTTACTATTCCAACTTCTTTCTCTTCCCCTCTTGCCACTCTTGCTCATGTTGAAAACCAAGGTTTGAACATGTTAGTTTCCTCTCCCCCTTGATTTGGCACATCACTCTTTTTTTGTCATGTCCTAAAGTTTTTAAACAAATTTGATTAGATGCAAAAATAGGATCTATGATAGATATTTGGGGTGGCCGTGTAGATGTGGATGTAGGTTTTAATCTTACATAATCCAAGGTGAGCATTTCACTATTTTTTTCATGGGTATATATAACAATTAAAATGTTATGTTAAACTAGTCATAGTTTGGTTTCCCCTAGCTGTCGGTAATGAAGGGAGTGGTGGGATATGTGTAGCCGCATAAAAGGCCAAAGTTTCATCAATGTATAGGATAGGCAGTTATTAATGTAGTTAAGGTTTTTGATTCCCTCACTGTTTTTTAATTTATGTTTCATTGGTTCCTGCTTGGGGTGGCATCTGGAAAAAGGTGCACAATGGGATATGAAAGTGCAGGCATGGTGGAGTTCATTGTTGATACGTTCTCTGGTGACTTCTACTTTGTGGAAATGAACACACGACTCCAAGTCACTCAAGTTCCTACTTGATAATTTTTTTAAAAAACTTCTACCATCATGCTGTTGTGTAATCTGGCTTGTTGTTTGATTTACACTTGTGGAGTTTTTTATTATCTTTGAATCTTCACTAGATTCAAATATTTGTTCTTTAAAACTCTTAGGTATTGAATATTTGGTAGGCTTGAATTTGTTGGATAAAATTTGGACCTTTAGGAACTCCATGTTTATGAGTTGTAGGTGGAACACATTGTCACAAAAATGGTGATAGGGCAAGATTTAATAGAATGGCAAGTCCGAGTTAGGAGTAGGGAAATTCTTCCCCTTCATCAAGACTAGATCAAGCCTTTTTTCCCTTCTGGGTTTGTTCTGTTGGAGAAAATCTCAAACAACAATAATTTGTCTTAACCAATGATTTCCAGCTTGGGATGTTGTGTTTTTGACAATCTACAAGTTTTCTTTTGTTTTAAAAACCATTCTTTTCCAACTTTGGTGCAATTTGCATCTTTGTAATCTTGGGAACTTTCATCACATCAATTTTCATTGGAATCCTACTGTAAGTGCCCATTCCAAAACCTTTGCTTTTGTTGTTCGGATTTCAAGAAAAAGATTCCAAGAGTTTTATCAGCAACTTAAACATTGTAGTATGTTATAGTATTGTTTTAATGGCCTCCTTGGGTTTCTGTACTCATTTTTCAATAACATTTTTTGCAAGTACCTGGTTGGTTCATTCTTCTTTATGTATAGGCTTTCATTCCAAAAGAACATCATGTTTGGGGCTTTCATTTCAGCAACAAATCTAGTTTCAATCTTGGTCGTTTTCAAGGTACTAAATTCCTTAATGTTACATAGTATGAAGCATCTGATAATCTTATGGAGGGAGTTTCAAAAGTCTTTTACAATCATAACCGAAAGATTGTTATGTAAAGACCCCTTGAAAACTTGTGTGTGTGTGCACATGTGAGTGTGTGTGATGATCCTAACAATCCACAACGATTATCACCTTTAAAATCAATTCATTAGAAAGTGGGTATCTAGTAAAAAAGCCTCACCCTTTTTATAAATTCTGCTGGTTTCAAATTTTGTAACAAGTTTTTATAGCAAAGCCAACTAAGGAGCCTGAGGTTTATGACAAGGTTGATTTATTCAAACATGGTGCGTGGACAATTTCAAAACAATTATGGGAGGCCATTACTATTGCTAGGGATGCCAAGTGCTTAGTAAAGGAATCAGAAGTTGGGGTTCTAGCTATGGAGGTTTTCTCTCCAAAAACTAGAAATCAAATTGAGGCCATTCCTACAATGGAAAAATAGGAAGAAACCTTCATGTTAACTTGGAGTCACTGTATCAAGTTGGGGATAATATAGGAATGGTTGTGGGCTCTCTCTCGTATTGGTTGGCTATTGAGTTTGAAGGAGATGCTGTAAACTCCCAAATTATATCCACTGATGTTTTGGCAATGTTTAGTAAAGGTGAGACTTGCATGCAGCTTTTATTATTTTCACAGTATTTTTGGTGCTTCTTGTCCAACAGTCCACACATTTCCATGATTGGTTAAGTTTATGTGTACCAATAAATTAAGAAGCAAAAGAGATCAATGTCAAGTCTTTTCAAGTGAAGAGGTGGTGTAGTGTATCCAAAAGGAGGGAGAAGGTGACAGAAAGTGGCCAATCATCCATGAAGATGGCAAGCTTGCTATTGAAACAATTTGTTGTCCTTTGGCTTTTGACATCTATGTTAAAAAAATGACAATAGAGATGGCCACAAATTTGAGTAATGAAATCTATGATAACATGGGAGCTAATAAAAAAGAAAGGGTCCAATGCATTTATAGAGGGAGCTCTTTGTGGTCAAAATCTAGCTCTTCAATTTCTGAAGGATGGGATCACTTGGTCAATCATTGGAAGCCCCCAATTCAATGCAGTAGAAGCTAACAAACCCTAATGTTCTGCCTTGGGAGATCCATGGCTCCTATTCTGCATTGGTTATCAAGATTCCATTATCTAATTCAAGTACTATTCAACTAAATTACACCTAATCTTTTTGAATTAGAGGTGCTATCACAGAGTATGTATTGAAATTGTGGCATTTTACACCTAAGGTCTAACAAAGCAATGGGTATGTCAACTATGAAAGCATTATAATAGTTTGAAGATGGTGCTAAGGTTTTTTGGGAGTTGGTTTGCATGCTTTGTATATAACAATGAAGCAAACAAAGAAAAATATTCTTCTTGAACTTGAAATATATAAGAAGTTATGAAACATGAAAGCTGTGAAATTATTGAGGTCAAGAGGCTATGAAACCTGAAAGTTGTGAAATTATTGAGGTCAAGAGGCTATGAAACTTGAAAGTTGTGAAATTATTGAGGTTAAGAGGCTATGAAACTTGAAAGTTGTATTCCTTGAAAGCCAATCAATAGATTCTAGTGTGTGGCCTTTGAAGTTGATGATTCGAATATCTCAAGATATTGGGGATTGGGGTGCAATTTGTAATAGTTCAATGAAAGCTATATATTGGGTTGTAATTATGTTTACATGATGTGGCTTTTTAAGCATGCCACAATTGCAAGTTTATGTATATGTATGCTCTTATGAGCTAGTTTATTGGGTGTAACTTCAGAGCTAAAGAGATCAACTAATTCATTCTCTCCATTTGCTGACATTAGAAAAATTCTTGCCATGTGGCCAACAACTGACAAAAAATTAGTTATGTTACTAGAAATAGACTAGTTGTCCACTGGGTACTCATTAAGTACTTCTATTTCATACTTCCATTTTCATAAATATTTCCATATATATATATTGTATTTTATATTTCCATTTTATATTCTTTTATATTTTCATTTTCAAAATATTCAAGGACTTCAGTACAAGTGCCAAAGGTGAAGATCTCTCCCTCCCAAACAAAGTTTCTACTTGATTTAGTCTATCCATGTAACAACTTCTCCATGCATTTATATTATTAATTCATGTGTTTTTCCTCTTGTTATCTTACTAATTGATGGTGACCAACTCAACATATATTGATATGCATGGTGAATTTGTCCATTTTGCAGAGAACATGACTTGTGTCAAACTTGTTTCCAAGAAAATAGATGTGTTATTATCAAATTGACTAACCACTGTTTCACCCTCAACACATTCACCTACCCATGTGTGGTGGTCAAGTGGTACAATTACTTCAATGATGTTTTGTTGGCCTCTTAATTGTGGCTAGATGTTCAAATCCACCTTAGGTCATTGAAGTTGTATGCAAAAAAACACAGTTGGGTTTTTCTTGCTACTGCTTTATTTATGTTGATTCTATTACAGATGGAATGCCCAGCTAACCCAATGTATTATTGAGGAAGCTTACTAGCCTTTTCCATGTGGAGTCTTCACCATGAAGGGCTTAGTGGTCCTTATCATGGTGGAAAACTAGAAGCTCACTTTGGAAGGAACATGTTTAGGTTGGGTGGGAAGTTGTATGTTCAATTTGTGTAGGGTGTGATAATCTTTGATGGAATTGAAATTGCACTTGGCATTTAGTTCACCAAGATATGGCATTTACGAAATAATGCTTTAAGTGCATGGACACCACAAACTCAACTTGCACATATTGGTGGGGATGAATTGGGGTCTGTATATGCAGCAACATTGAAGTTGAAGGAAAATTGGATCAGATGTGCATTTCTATATAATTACAATTGCCACAAAAGGGATTGGCTCCAGATGGTGAAATAGAAGCATTAATGGATCTTGTGGCCCTTGAAAGACTAGGTCATTATGGATAGTGTGGAGCAGGTGATACTTTTGGTCTTTGATAAACTTATTAAAATCTAGAGCTATGGTTGTTGTCAAATCTCTGCTCATAGGTCTTGAGAGAATTTTAAAGATAGATCTTCCCAGCATGTCCAAAGATTTTTTGGTGGTTTTTGGGTATAAAGACTTAATAAATGTGTTTGTTTTTAGGTTTTGAAGGTGGGCTTTGAAGCAACCATTCTTGAGGCTCCACAAAAATTGAAAGGGCTTGCAGAGTCCTATCTCTTGATCAAAAATCAAGATCATGAAGTTGAAAGATTCAAGGGTGAAGATTTCACAATTTTAGGAAGACGCATTCAATATTGGTAAAGTTGTTGAGTATGTAGATCCAAAGTTAGTGAAGGTTGTCATGGAAAAAGTTCCTGAAGTTATCAAAATTTTAATGGTTATGGCAATGTGTAACATAATTACTCCATGTAAAAGGTGGGCATATTTCAGGTTCTTGATTTGTCTTTTCTAACGAAAGCACTATTGTGCTGGAGTTACAAACTTGATGCAGCTACTTAACATTCTCCATGTATCATCGGCTTTTCTTTTCATTATGTTCTTCTTTTCTTATCTGGTATGGGATGGGATGGTGTAGTGCGAATGGGGCATTAATCTACAAGGCATAGTCATAGGATGAAGATGCGCTTGTCCAAGCAGTTGCTCAATTGCAAGTGTTGTTATGCAACAAAATGGGACAGTTGTTGGTGGGTATCTTTTGTTTCACCACAATTTTGCTACATCTTATATACAGTTGAAATATCTATGACATTCAAGTAATTAGGAGTGAACCTTGTTTAGAAGAATCTCATTAAAGATGCAACACTTAGAGAGTTAATTGGAGCTTACATTACCTTTGTTGTTTAGACAAAGTTGGATGGTCATGGAGATGTGCATGTGTTACTTCATTCTAGTGGACTCCTTCCCAAGTGGTATTGCACTTTCACAACGCTGGAACTACATGTAATTACTTGTAGTTGAATAACCTTGGTGGTTTAACTTCATATGAATTCATAGCTTATTGATATAAATGGTAGTTTTTCATAGACAAGCAAAGCCATTAGGAAGATGAGATATTGATGTAGTGCGGGTTGCTATGTTTAGGCAACAAGAAGGACGAATGTGGGCGCTTGTTTTTCAAGGTGAATATAGTGTACACCTATATGGTAGGGTATTAGTTTTTGCACATTATCACAAGTTAAAACATCTTGTGTGAAATAATCACAAGGTTTTTCCCTTTGTTCTCCTTTTCTTCAAGCTAAACTCATGCATAAGGATACAACTAACAATGCCATTATTCCTACATTTGTTAATGATGGATATTTGTTGATAGGAAAGACATGAGGACATGAGGTTAATGGATAGTCATAGATACCTAAAACTACCAAGCGTCTGAATGTTGAAAATTTTAGTTTCTAGAGGGTAGTGAAAAATTTGATACCCTTATATATGGATACATCTCAATGCTCTGAATGTTGAAATTAGTGAAAACAATTTGGTAGAACAGAGTAGGTTCAAGAGATGTGTGGCTTTCATTATGCTTGACCTATATTGGGTTAACAATCATTATGTGGTGGGCATGAACACATGTTTGTCACCAAGGATCTAAACATGGATGGTTTGTGTGAATGGTTGGATCCATAGGTGCTGGACATTTGGTTAGCTGATGCCCTTGTGAAAAATAATCCAGAGGATGCAACCCAGGTTTAGGGTTTAAAGAAAACCTAAACCCTTTTTCTTTTGTGGTTTGAAAATCATAACATATGATTTCAACATTTACATATCGTATTGTTCCTTTTCAAATACTAATATTTTTTGTATGATGTAGGTTTTCCTTTAAGGTTATTATAGCCTATATTAGAGGTACTATCAAAATATTGAATGTAATGGTTTTCCATTCTATCAACCTTGTACTTATGCATATTTGAATACAAAATAACCAACTTAAATGTTATTAATTATTTTGTTCATATCAATGTCATGTTTCATTTTCTTGGGTGGTTTACGCATATGCTGTTTGAACCATTTGTATGGATTGATACTTTGCCCAATGTATACTTTGTTATTGTTCTCACATCTAATGTTATACACAAAATGCTCTTGTATGTTGCTTAAAGAGTTGCTCCTTTTTTTGTAGTTACATTGCATTTCTGGACAACATTATTTGTAGCTAGATTTTTTTTTATTGTTCTTTGATCCAAGAGGTCCACCACAGTTTTTCTTTAGACTAGTTGGGCTATCCTCTTCATGAGTTTCAATTGGACTAACTTGTTTGTTATCTTTTTTAGATGCTTAAAATAAAAATACTATTTTTTAAAAACTTTTCAAAGGTTGTCTTTTTGCAACCTTTGTTTCTTTAATGTTAAAATCATCAAGTTCAACTATTTCTGGAACATGTTGGGCATTATCAGAATTTGGACTTTTGAGCACTTGACTTGCCAATGAAACTTGTTGGTTGATCATTGATTTTTTTGCAAAAGATTCCACCTTTTGAGGAGAGATAGCAAAAGGCAGGGATGTAGATTCATCTTTCACAATTGCATCCAATTCTTGAAAAACGTTCTCCATGGCTTAGTAGGACAAATAAAGGTAAAATACAATGTCATCATTTTTGTCAAATTCAAAGTACATACATTTGAGATGGTATGGATTCAAAGTCCCCTTGTAGGTAGATTATATTTCTTGACGGATGAGACTATATGCATCTCATTTATTGAGATGAATGTCACCTTGGTCGTAGTTGACATTCAAAACATCCATGAGAATAAAAGCATGACCTAAAATTTGTAAAATGTTAGCAATTATAGATGACATGTTTGATCCTAAATGATTAATTATATGGAATACTCATGTGAACACTCACATTGTCCCCCTTTATGTGGTCAGTTTCAAGTTGAACCCTAAATGACACAATAAGTTTCTGCATGTGTATATGGACATTTCTTAATGAAGGAACTAGCTTTCTAATTTTTACATCATTACATAGTTTGGTGGATTTTTATTTTCAAAGGATTAGGTCCGAACTAGGAATGTATGAAATTTCACGCTATTTGGATGTTAGACCTAACACCTATTTTTGAATTGAAATACTCATGCAAGGTAATTATTATACTTGCATCTATCCTCTTAAGTTGGGTTCTATGTTGTTCAACATTGTATTTGAAGATACTAGTGTCTTTCTGATTTGGAGTTCCACTTGGAGATGAGGGCTAGTCATGCCCGATGTGTGAATGCAAAATGGTGTATAAAAGTGATCAATGCTTAAATGAACACAACCTTTGAAATTGAGATTAGTTGGGAACACATCCTTTAATCTTTTAGATTTGTAGAAATTAAATTGTAACCTCTTGGTTTGATGGATTATAATCTACTTTAGACATTTGCATGAAGACATATTTTCAAACTATGTTTGTGTACTTTTGTTGTTAGATCAAATTGTGCCATGAAAGGCAAGGACTTTGTTGCAAAGAAACTAAAAATTAGATTGAAACATGACACTTTGGATTTGGAAACATGTTATTTTGATCAAAGATTCAACTATCTTTGTCAATAGGAGTGTGTGGAGCTCTAATGGAAATCTTATGTTCAAATGAGGTATCCCTCTTCATCCCCACCGTTGCTATCCAAAGATACAACTATAGTCTTGCTCAAAAGAAAAATGGTTAGCAAATTATCATTTGCCTTGATGTTGTAGGCGATTTAATAGTTTTAATATACATTCATAGTATACTTCCACCTTCTTGTCTTGACCTTGCTTTATCATTCACAATGCCATGTACACTTGCTCATCTATTTGTACTTTTTGGTAACACTTGCAAAATGTAACTTCTAGCTCCTCAAATTTGCAAATTGGATGCACTTGCATAAATTTTTCTCCCCACTTGAATATGGCATTGTAAAGGGTAAAACAAAACAAATTGATAATTTCTACATCCATCTTTTCCCCATTAGCCTAAATGGCCTTGCGGGAGACTTGTAAATGGGCATCAAAATCCATTCCTGCGATGTAAATGGGATAGGCTAAAGATTTCCTACTTGGCAAGGGATTTGTTGTTATAAGTGGTTAGATAAGATACCATGGAGGGTACTAGGGATTCCAGATAGGCCCTATCCATGGTCTTGCTTGTCTTGTAGCACATATTTTTGAATTTTAGTCTCTTGGATGTCCGCTACTACCACCTCTTAGAGGATTGTTATGCCACCTCTTGGAAGACCGTTATCAGCATGTCTTGGAAGATTACTACTACCACCTCCTAAAGGATGCTACCACCACTTCCTGAAGGACTGTTACCACTAATGCCAAAAGATTAGCTACCACCATAGCTTGTAGATATGTTCCGTCCACTAGTAGGAAGCCCACCACCATCTCCAATCTGCCGGGGATGGTTTGCCTTTTGTTCATTGTACAAAATTTTGATAGGAAGTATTCATGGCATCCTAGGGTTATGTGTGCTTTTGGAAGAATCATCATCATCATTTGAAGGCTCCTTATGATCTATTACAATCCCATTTTATGCAACCTTTGAAATTGGTTTTGGTGGTGCAATAATGTTAGCAAAGGGATTAGACATTAGAGGCCACATTGCAGGAACACTCCCAATGCCCTTGTAATTAGAACCAAAATATGGTGTATATGGTCCAACATGAGGAAATATTGAATTTGGAAAACCTACTAGATTTTGCTACATGACATTTTTGGTAAAGGGAATCGAAATAGGTGGAATAAATGATTTGTTACAAGGTGATTATGGTAATGTTGAAGGATAAACCGATGGTTGAGCATTTGGAACTAAACTTTGAATGGTTGTTGACGTGGGATAAGGTCTATAATTAGTCAACACTATTTATGTATGCAATATTCGACTAAACCGATATGAAAAATTTTCTGACTTATGACCCATACTTTGACAAAAAATATAGGTTAAAAATGAATGCGGAGAAGCACAAATGTTAAAAATAGGGGTTACCCAAAAATTTTAGTGGAACTCCTCTTCATCCAAAATATTCATCCTTGAGGATTGCACATTTCGTACATCATCGGAAAATCCCTTCCCTTGAAGTTGGTGTAGTTCATCAATTTGCTTTTGGAGTCAATCAATTTTGTTCTTTTTGGCATGTGGACTTGTCACAATGGTTTCATGGTACCAAAAAACTTGATTTTTAGGAGGGTCCCAAATTGGTTCCCATGAAGTTTTCAGTTCATTGTTGATGTGTCACAATTCTGACCGATGGTTTCCAATAGGTTTACAATTTTCGGTTCAGTATTTTTGGTAACATCTTCCACTTCGTTCTACTACCCATTGTGAAAAGTCGTAGCCTCCTTTATGTTGATTTTTGGAAGCTCAAGTTGTTTCGGACTACTTATGTGCCCTACATTAGCACTTTCTTGGAAAACCTGCTCCATTTTTTTCATATTTTTTGTCAACACTATTGGCATATTGTAAAACAACTTGAAAAAAGTTGTAAACTATTAGTTATTTTGGTTTTTAAATTTTTTTGTCAAAAAAAAAGAAAAAGATCTGTGGTATTTTGGTAGAGTCAAATAGCTTTAACCCATATTTGTTTTAAAAAAAACAACACCGAGCTGAAAATTTCAATTCAATTTATGCAATATGGTCATCAAATGTTAAGGTCGTTTGGTGAACTATTGGGTTTTGGAATTAATAAAATGGGGAGTAGGAGAAATAATCTTCTTCTTTTCCTTGGATAAGCAAAAAGTTGAAACACAAAATGGATGTCAAAACTAGTGCAACAAACTTATAAACTTTGTACAAAACAAATATGAAGCAAATACAAGTAAAACAAACCTTACACATCAGAAAATACTTGTAGCATACAAAGAGAAAAATAGCTAGTAAAAATTATATGTATAAAATTATGAAAAAAAATAATTTTATTCAAAACACTTCCTATACAATCCTCAAAGGCACAAAACCTTAAGTACTTTAAGAAAACTATTTTAAAATGGTGGAATAGTTAGTAAGCCTAATCCCAAAAATTTCGGTCGTAAAAATCATCATTCGAATCTAATAAATAAATTTGGTTGACAATAAATTTCAATAACAACCAACCAATTTGATTATGAAAATTGGTAAGATGTTTTCAATAGTGAAAATGGATAATAGAATGTTTTCAATAAGTTTCTACCTTCAACAATTTCCAAGTTTATTTGTGATTTATTGGTTTTCCTTTTTCGATTTCCTTGTTGCATTCTCCCATTAGTTGTCATTGATTTTGATGTTTTGTACAAAAATCAATTTTCTGGCGATGAACTCCTCAATACATGAACTAAAAAAAATCTCCAAATTCAAAATGACTTGAAAATAAACCAATTTGACATCCTTCCTACAAAAGTTACAACACATGAAGCCTAATGGAAACAAAGGATTATAGTCCTAAATTTCTATCTTCATTATAACTTTTGGAATTGTAACCTCAAATATTATCATTTGGCACCAAGCCTTGGAGGCTTATGCCACATAATTATGATATGGAATATTAAAAAAAATTCCTCATCTAAATTGTGTTAAATAAAACTACAACAAGCTGCTATGTGTTTTTCATGGCAGTTTTATAAATTCAAAGCATTGCAATTGCCATGTGCCTTGAACCTTAAGAAAATTAATTCCAATTTGGTGTGTAGTTTAGGAAGTTGTTAAGGAGGGAGGATCGATTCAAGAAAAAATCTTAAGTAAGCTTTTGTTCCATAATACTAGAATTGAAATTCATTTAAAAACATATATTTTTTGTGTGCCATTGTATTATAACCAACTTACACTTGATTGCCAATAATGAGCAACAAGCTCGTGGCTTCTAAGATCTCTCATCAATTGGTTTAGTGGGTGTTCGTTCATCCTCATCATCAGAATGTGCACATAAAAAGGAAGGAATTGATGAAGCTTACTTCCCTTAATGGATTGCTATTATTTTGGATGGCCATTTTGTGTATTGACCCATGGCTTTAGAGCTTGTTTGTTACCCACTTCTATCCAAAAACTTCTTGACTAAGCTTTTGGGTTTTAATTGTTGTAGGTGGTCAATCTACCACAAGTTGCAAAAACTTTATCAATTCCAATTTCAAAGGTTTTTCCATAGACAAAATCCATATTGGTCCATAAGTTTGGAGACCTTGGGATTTAGAAACTACATTGCCTCCATCAACAATAAACCATGGACAATGTAGCATCTAATTAAAACTCAACCTTTTATAGCAACAACACATGCCAACATGCACTCTCCAAGAAATGTAGAGTGCATCATGGCAAATAGGTGTTGTTCTACTATATCCACAATTGTCGTAACCACCATGTAAACTAAAATTTATAATGTGGTGTTAAGTACACATTTTCTAGCTTTGAAGTTGTAGTTTATGTTCAAATACAACCTTGTAGACAGTTCTTGGCATATAAATATTTTTTACATGGGGAGACATCAAGACATTGTCGCTTTGACTTTGAATTCTTGGATGTCAATTTCTATCACAATTAGCGTCTCTAATTCATTGGTTTCCTCTTCTTCTTCATTGTTTATAACAATGATAAAAACACCCTCTTCTAATAATGTTTTTTCATTGCCTTTCACTTGTCTTTCATTCTTTTTCTTTTTCAAGGTATGAAGGTTGAAATTGTCAGCAAAGTATTCCGTTAAATCTTTCATTGCAAAAAACATTTCTACAATTTTTTTTTCTATTTTCACAATGAACAATGTTTCGTTAGCATCCATAAATGACATAAAGAATTCAATAGACAAATCTACCATTTTTTTTGTGAAGTTGAGATCAATATCCATGCATGGTTACTTGCATTATGTGGGTGTTTGATCCAAGTTATGGACATTAGACCAAAGAACTCATTCCAACCTTTCAAGTAAAGGAAATTGTTTCTAGTTGCATGTTTGAAGATTATGCCAACACATACTTTCTTTATAACTTCCTATAAGTCTTTCTAGAAGAGATTGCTGTGTGTATAAATTATTAAGAAAAAAAGTTTAGCAGTAAATGGCTTTTTTCTTCTATTTGTATGAATAAGGGTTTGGTTTTAGTCCTTTCCATCACTTTCAACATTCTCATGTGTTCAAATTTTTCTTTCATTGGATAGCTATGGCATACTTTTGTTGTTTTAGCTTTGATTTTCATTAGACTTAAATAGTATTACTATTGAATATGCATTGAACCTTTCAACTAATATGTTTGAGGCCATTTTTATCTTGTTGTATAAATGGTCCAAGCTCATCAATATTGATTGTTATTTTTATTCTATTGACCCTCATGAAAAATAAACAAAACATATTTGCACAACCCATACACATCTTGCACAAAAAAAAACATGCATTCCATTACTATTAATGCATTACACGACTTTGTTTAGGATAATCTTCTCTATCTCTTAAAATCTATCACCTTCCTTTGGTTCTAGGATTTTATTAATGTCAATGACTTTATCTTTGGTTGTATTAAGGGGACCTTATACATCCAATGTTCGTTTGTCACCCACTCCCCTAAATGATTTTCTACCATGGTTAAGTATCTAATTGTTCAAAATATCAATGGCATCGTGAAATTCTATTCTAAATGTATTGAGTAGAACCAAGTTCTAGTGGTGTCTATTTCACATTAGCAGAGCTCGTTTTCGATGTTGGTGTACTTGGTGGTGTAATTTCCTTCGAATATGTCATAAGTTCTTTTAAGCTTGTTGGGGAGCTTGGTTTTTCCACCTTGGTAGTGGTAATACTATTGGTCGAAACCGACTAGTTCATCTTTATGTTATAAGGAAATATTAGTTGATTCATATGGATCATTTTTTACTTCGTTTGCATTTTTTGGCCATTTTGTAATGTAGGATTGATTCATTTATTTTGCAATCTACCTAAAATTTGAACATGTACTATCACACTATTAGTGAAATCGCATTCTAAAATTTTGGTTCATGGGGTGTGTTGGCCATGGATTGTTTCTAAGAGGTTGTTGCAAATTATTTAGAAACTTTGGGATAAACATTTTTATCATTGTCCCATATATCTTGTAATCTTGCAAGTGATTAGAAGATGCCAACCTTTGCTTGGAAGTTTGCATCTACATTTTTTAGTTTTTTTATAGATGAGTATGTGTTCAAGTCTAGTGGTGTTTAGCAAAAGTGTGTGGATATGGATATTATGACATGTTGCAAATGAATAAATGAATTGAAAACTAGGCTACTTTGATTGATCCTTTAAATCTCACAACAAAAACTAAACTTGATACTTAAAACATTCCATAATTGTAAACATTTCCGCATGGTCACATTTTTATAGATGTCTATTCAATTTGTGTATTTATTGCTATCATAAAGTGTAATGGACCATTTGCATGGGACTTGCACCTTAAATTGTTTACAAAATTTGTAAGAGTAGCTCCAAAGGCCATAATATCTAAAAATGTTTGAACAACCAAAAGTTGCTTACAAATGCTATCTTAAATTGTATGAATAATCAAGTAGTTTTTTGTGTTCAATATATATTTTGACATCAAATGTTGTCCATATCAAGAGATCTTTATTTATAATCAATTGATAAGCATAAAATGATTAGGTCTTTTCCTTTCATTTGAAGTAATTAACCCCACTCTACTTTCCATATTTAACTTGGATCTTGGTCATCATATGATTAGGCCTTTTTCGTGCTTATTTTTTGGGTCTACTATTTGGAAGGAGAATATGGAACCTTCATGCCATTTGCCAAACCTCACATGATAAAAAAAAGGTATCTTATTATGTAATGAAAACAATGAAAAAATCATGTCAACAATCTTAATAGTTAAGTATCTTAATTGATATCTAATCTGATGTTTGGAATGGGAGATTACACACATTGGAGCCATTTAAATTGTTACAAATTGGAGTCATGGATTTGTTGATGACATGGAAAAATATTATTGTGTGTTATAAAATATTCTTCCATGTCAACAAGATCTATTAAAAAATATACCCTTTGACATCCATGGAATATATTAAAAATATTTTTTTGTGCTCACACTCATTGAGTTGTAAAAGATATTAAAAGTTCACTTTGCCTTCACTTGAGTATTCAGTTTTCTTGGGCAAAGTTTAGAATTTGAACAAGCCTTGTTCCATTCTTGTTTATCCTTCCTAATTTTTCAAAGTTAAGTTATACATTTCAATTTTTTGCAAATTAGAGAGATTTGATGGAAGCAAATTTGACATTTATGTAAACCTTTTCATCAATAGTAACATATTAACATGCTTTAGAAAAAACATTGCCAAAAAAAAAACCTTGAAAACCTTCATCTAAATTTAGGAGTTGACATCTCACAATAAATTTCAGAACAATTGTCATAATATTCAAATTTGACCTTTTGTCTTTGACATATGCAATGATTTTTAAAAAACCCATATTGATTAAATAATTTTACTAGCTTGCTAATTAAGGTTTGACCAATTATTTTTATTGCCTTAAACAAACTAATAACCATTCTTTTAGGTTGTTAATAAGATCCCACACAATTAAAAAGAAGAGTAAATATATCATGTGCCCCCTTGGACATTCATAAATCAAAGCTTGTTGTTGCAGAAATGTAATTTGTCAATTTTTGGGAAAACATAATTAAAAGAAATTTCTCCACTAAATTAAACAATATTTAGGGGTTTGCATGCTACAATGTACACAAAAAACTATCACAATTTGATAGTTTTCAATACCTATCTGAGTTTCATGCATCATGGTGGAAATTTGGAAAATAATTTTCTCTAAAATTTTGTAATAGTTGATGGTTCATGTCCTAATCTATCATTATGTTGTGAAATCAATGCACATATGAATGATATAATAGTCCAACAAAATATTATTTTGATTTCCAAAGCCTTAAACATCTTTACAATTCCAACAAAAGGACTAAGAAATACTAAATTTAATGATAAACTTTCCATGAAATTTTACAAATAAAAAAAACCTTAAAAAAAATCCTTCCCCATCAAAGATTTTAATTCTTTTTAAGGTTGTGGAATTTAAATTAAATGATTTAAAAATGTTCATTAGTACACTATGGTATGATAATGTTGATGATTATGATTTTTTCAAGTTGAAAAATGTTCTTCCATTGAAGATTTACTTGGGTGAAATGTTTTTTTAATCATTTGTCAAAAATAAGATGAAGTTTTCATTTTAAGAAAAATGAAAAACCACTAACAAATAAAGGTTTTTTAAAAACCTTTATTGAACTATTGGTGTACATTTAGACAAATGCACAATTATGATTCAATTTCAAATTCATGATTCTTATGACTTCTTTTAATTTTGAGGCCCACATCAATAGGTAGAAGAAAGGCTTGTGAAGAAGGGCAAGAAATAATGGTCATTTGGTTGAGCTTTGAGTCTTGATATGAAAGTGTAAACCTTGTTGGGTTGACAATGAAAATAACAAGTTCCTTCCTTTACACAAAACTCATCCTTCAATTTTCATTTGAATCACAAATAATCACCTATGGTTAAATTCCTCTATATATGTGGATTGTAATAAATCTTGAATTTCTTCTCTTACTACATATATGGATTGAAATTTTTTCCTACTTCAAGTTTTGCTTGATAATTCAAAATGAATGAAATCTTACATATTGCTACTTTTGATACGATATGTAATTCCAATTTTCAAACTAGTTGTGTTTGTCCCATACATGCTTGGTAAAACCTAAAATCATACATGCATGTTTACTATCTTAGGGCAATAATAAGTTTTTATAACATAAAAGGCAACAACAATATAAACAAATTAATCAATTAAAAATTAATCTCATTATGATTTTTGTTGTTAAATTTTCATCAATGCTTTATTGAAGTTTTAAAAATAACATCAAATTAATTACAAATATTTATCTCATAATGGATTTTATATTAAAATTTTAATTTATTTTAAAATTAATGTGTTTTTATTTTAATCAATTTTTTGCATAATCTTTCAAATTGATTTTTTAAGAATCTCATTTTAATAAGATTTAAAGGAATTGAAGCTAATTATTTGTATGTTTATCAAAAAAATTTCATTTAAAAAACTAATCATCAGAATTGTTTTTTGCATTTCATAGCGATATGAAACCTCATGCTCCAAAAAGGCAATTGACAACCCAAGAGAATTAAATGATACAGAGACATGATTAAATCAGTTACCCAATATTCACATTTTGGGTATCAGTTCAAAAAATTTGCTGGATTTTGTTCTGATAAGACTTGATTTTATGAAGAATAAGAGAAAATTAGTGAAGGCATAGGTAAGGCAAATCCAAAATTGGGGTTGAAATTCTTGTGTGGAACAATTTAGGTGAAAAAACCAGTTTGGTCCCTCTTATTTTTTTGTCTATTGTTTTCATTCTGACTTTTGATCAAAACTAGTGCTAGTATCCTAGTTTGGGGTACTTTATGAATAAACTCTATTGTATCCAAAATGGCCAAAAGAGGGAGAAAGAAGGCAAATTCATTTTCAAAGATCTGCAAAAAAAAGCTTACAATTTGTATGGTTACAGAGTACAAAACTACATAACATGGCAAAGTTGCACATAATTTCATAACCTAAGGTGCTAGTTGATTGCAATAAAAAAAAGCTAGTGGTGATAACACCACCAGATTGAAATTAGGAAGGGAAAGTGTGTAACAAAAAAATCTGGAATCTTGCGACAAATTTTCATATACAAAAGTCATGGGTTTGGAGTGTGCATTTTTCTTGCTCAGGTTCTTCACAAATGGGTGCATTTTTTTCTTGCTCAGATTCTTCACAACTGGTTGCAGACAACTTGGGAGGGATTGTCCAATTGTAGATTCAAGGCATCTAGCATTAGATTGTGGATCACATCTTAGGCCCCCAAAATCCCAATTGGATACCTTAATGCAGGCATTTGGAGGTCAGTAGTGGTACTGCCACAGCAACTGTTGATTACTATTGAAACTCATATTCCTAGAATTGGAAGAAATCATGTTCATTCTTCCTTGTTTGGTGCTGTTCTCTGAAGCTTTTTCAGGCTCTAAAATTGGATATAGAAGAGAGCAGTGAAGACGTAAGCTTTGATTCACAATTTGGTCCAGAGTTGTTCCTACAAGTTGAACAACTGAGATGATATCCATGTATAGTGCTAACTCTGGTGCTTGCTGCAGAGGTTGTGCTGCATCCTCCTCACTGCACTTGCAGAAAGTTTGAATTGTGGTTGGACAACTGCTGCAGCTGGTAGTGAACTTGATTCCTTTCTGTTGTTGGTGAAGTGGTGGCACATCATGACCTGAATTGTGTCCATCAGCTGCCTCATTCAACACTTCTCTTCCTCCTCCTCTTTCCCATGCTCCAATACCATCACACATAGCAACTGGATGTGCACCATTGTGCTCATTGTCACACCTTGACCCAACATAAGAACACATGAGGGCTGCTGCTGCACAGTTGATGAGTCTAGTATCATGGCACCACAGTTCACAAATGGAGCAAAACAGGTAGCAGATTGGAGCATGAGGTTTCCAGTTTGTGTTGTTGCCAGTCTAGTGCCATAACTGCTATGCCACATTCCCCAAGTCTTCCATGATGATCATCCTCATCTTGTCCATGAGTTGCAGCACATAACAAATGCATGACGTTGTCAACATCAATTGAATTCAGATTGGCCTCAAAGTATGGTTCCAGAGTCAAAGAACTCTCCTCATCCTTGTCCTCCATCTATACAAAAATACAATTACATCCAGCTGCACCACCAAGCATCAAACCCTAGAGCTCTATACAGTCATCATGATTTCCATGGCCAAGAAGAAGAAGAAGAAGAAAAAAAACACACAACATCCTCACAAACCTCATCAATCAGTGTGCCTGGATCTTGCTCCTTGTTGAATTTCTCCAACCAGTAGTATGAGGAGGAGGAGAAGATTTGCATGCAAGTTGTGGTGGTGATGATGGTGATGGTGAGTCTGAGTCTTCTAGGGTTCCAAAATGTGAGTGAAATCTTGACCAGAAGCTCTGCTGCAGTGGCAATCAGCTATTGTTGTTTCATTAGGTTTCTCAAGAAGTTTAGAAGAAGAAGCAGAAGAAGTGTTGTTTTTTATTCTCAATCTGAGCAACCACCTTAGACTGCTGAGAGTCGTGAAGGATAGTGCAAAGGGTGGTGGTAACATGATTCCTGCAAGGAGACATTGATTTGAGGTTTCAGAGCCATCGTCCATGATCATTGTTGTTTTAATTCTGTGCTTGTGGCGAAGATCTTTCCGTCTAATTGTTGCATTCCAGTGATTCTTGATGGCATTTTCAGTTCAACCTGGAATGAACTTGGCAATGTCAGCCCATTTATTGCCAAGATTGTTATGTGCAGATACAAGAACTTCTTCTTCCTCCTTGTTCCAACCGTCACGTGCACCCATGCCCCCAAACATGCAGCTCGTGGCCACAAAAAATTGTTGAACAGATTCTTCAAGCAATTTTTCTGAACAACTTCTTGTAAGCTAAGAGAGAGATCCTGAGCAAATGTTGGTGAAACCCGAAGTGTGTGATCTAAAAACTGTCTCTCTGAGTCTCTTGCAGCTTGCTCACGATCTTAATTCTTTCAGGTCTCTTTCCTGGTTATAGGCTTCTTTAGAGCTCATGGATTTTCTTGTACAGTTTCAATGAGGTTTTTGCAACTGGGTAGTTCTAACCTTGATGTCAAGGCGAAGGTGATTGTGCCCGCGCTTGCGGCATTGTTTGCCAATGCAACCTGTCAAGAAAGTAGCAATGACAGACTAGCATTGTTGTCCATGCCGCTCCACCAATTCCATCAGGTACCTTCAAAATAAGAACAAGAACACACACCCACAATTAGGACTTCCTGCTGCTCATTTCCACTTTAAGAGACGGCAATTGTAATCGTAGTCTGACAACAACTGCAATTGCAAAGTACTACGAGAACGAGCAATCACAATTTAGTAGCAAACAGACATACACAAGAAGACGACGAAGAAGAAAAGAGAGATGATGATGCAACTTCGGGACTAGGAGAGGAGAGAAACCCAAGAGTAGAAGAACGTCAAAAGCAGTAATGAATGCTCAAATATGCGCATTTTGCCGAGCTCTACCACATCACGCTGCACACTGCCTCTCAAAAATCTTACGTGGACATTTCGATCAAAGGATTGTTTGAAGCGTCGACTGACAAGCAAGCGCGGGAATGGACGTGTCATGGGAGCCTACTTCATTTCAAAAGTTTTTATTCTTCTAGTAGCAATGTAATTGGGTAGAAGCAATTTCTATTTTCATGACTCTGCCTCTCTTCCTCCCACAACATCTTTCCAACAAACAAACAAGAAAGATGGGTAGATTGTCACAATAATTACAAAACCCAAAATCATGCAGAAGTAGCAACAGCTCAGGATCAACCCAAAAGCAAGAACAACGCTGCAAAACTGGGACAAAAGATGTCGTCCGCAAGTGAATACTCCCTTCAAACGGATGGTTGCGCCCCAAACCCACCCATCAAATGAATGGGTGGACCCTAAAGTTACACATGTGCGTCCATTAACTTGGGGCAATAACAAAGTATGTAGATAGTAGCATGCAAACACCCATTTCTTAATGAAAGAATTGCTTTGTAAAAGGGAAAACTCAAGGACTCAAGTGTAAAACCAAATGCTTTACAATGCTTTAACTGAACACTTTTCACAAATTACAAGGATTTTTCACAATAAAAAAATCAAGGTGTTGCAAAAACTCTTTTTGCTACACATCATTTTTTTTGAAAAAAAATTTAACAATAAAAAAATAAATATTATAGTGCTTGACACACAAGCCTTTTCTTTGTTGGTTGTTTTTTCAACAAAACCTTTTATTGCACTATTGACTTTCACCTCAATTTTTATTATATTATGGTATGATTTGCATCCACATGTTTTTTTAAACTATTTATTTCATACGTTTTTATCATATGTTATTAAATTTTTTATGTTTTCAATGCTTGGATTAACATTATTCACAAAATTAACATAACAAATAATGCATCTCATGACTTGAAGACTTCCCCTTTCAACATTTCCCCCATCGTGAACACCATTAAAAGCCCAACATAATGCATTTTTGTTATGTCCTTTCAATAATTTTTCTTTGAAAATGTAACTTTTGAAGATTTTTTTGCATTCTTTTGGTTCATTATTTTTTACTATGTTATTTTCTATTTGGAAACTTTCATTTTGTTTTGATGTTTTCATAATTCCTCTTGATCAATATCCAATTCATTGACATTTAGTTCCATTTCATTTTCAATGGATATTGTATTTTCATTTTGACTAGACTCCATTTGCCACTAAACAATTACAAGAAAATGACCTAAAATGGAGGAGAAATTAAAAACAAGTACCAAAATAATGTGTTCAATTTTTAAATATTTCAACTATGCTATGAAATAAAATCAAAGCGTTTACAAACTATATTTACAATTTTATGAAAAATTTACTCAATTATCTCCCTTCTTTTCATCATCCAAAAAAATGTAAGATGCAAGAAAAATATGAATTAATATTGTTTTGTGAATAGATGTGTGTTTGAACAGGTGTGTTTATTGGCCTTGCACAAAACAAGGCTAAAAAATAATCCAAAACAAAGTTTTACAAACAAATAAACACTTTGAAACTTGAAAAAAACAAAACTTACCTAAAAAGTATAATTGAAACATAAAAGAACTTCAAGCTCTCCCACATTTGCATAAAGCAGAAAAAAGGGCCAATGATCAACAAAGAAGCATTGACAGGTAGGATTGCATGAACCAAAAGAGGTGTCGATCATGAGTAGGAGCACATGAACCAAGAGTGGCATGGACGAACATGAACACAAGAACAAGGAGAGGTGTTAATAAGCAAAAGAACAAAACAAAAAACCAATTAGCAAATGAGCAAAAAAAAGCCAACCATAAAACATAATGTCTAAAACCCCTCAAAACACAAGTAGTGAATTAGTTTTATACTATAACTAGCTTTGGAGGAAAAAACTTGATTATAATTTCAAAGGTAGCCATTGTCCAATGGCACTTCTTAAACCCTAAACCTAACTTTAAATCTTACATAACACCTAAATGACTATTGAATGTACTAAAGTACTAGGTAGAATTTAAAACCTTGATCATGGTATTTTTCAATATGATTTGGATAAGCTATCAATTACAAAAAAAAGAAGGGATAGGGTTTCAAGCGGTTGGTTTTCGATCCTATGAGAACTAGTGAACAAATTTCAAATAGGGTATGACTTTAGGGAATACTCAGAGGTATTGCACTTGAAGCAAGCTAGCTTGAAACTTTATTCAATTTTTAGCCATTTCCTAATACTTGCTTAACATTGGTTTTTACCATGGTACTAATGTAGGTGCTAGTTCACCCAAGGCCCTATGTAACAATTATGTTTTGGTTCCTATTTACCAACAAGTAGTCCATTTGTTCCAACATACACCATTTTTGCAATTGGATTGGAGAATCTATCAAATTGAAAAAAAATCCATGAACTAGAATTAGAGGTTTTTTCAAATTTAAGAATTTTCTTGAAATTAGGATTAGAGGTTTTCTCAAAAAGTAAAAATTAGACAACAATGGTAGAAATTAGTGTTGCAAAGGTCTTCAAATTGCAAGGTTAAGACTAAAGGGTCTAGGTCCTTGTGACTTAAATTTGAGTTGACATCTTTTGTTGAAACCAACACAATAATTGAATTGTGGATTTTTTTTTGCTAAATCTAAAACCAAAATAAAAACTGGGAAAAACCATTCTTGAGCACATAGGGTCATGTTCTTTAAGTAGGAAAGTTGATTTAAAAAAAAAAGTTGATAAGGGGGCCAAACTTTATAATTAAATATCAATTTTAATTAATTGTTGAACTTTGCATTTATATAGACCCTTGTTTTAGGTTGTTGTAAAACTTTCTACCCATACAATCCTTAGCATTGGAATGTGTATAATGTGTACATGGAATTAAACTTGATTTTTGAACTAGGATGGAATGTTTTTTAATGTGAATTTTTTTTTGAGAATTATAATTGAAGGTTTTAAAAATTGAAGAATTGCTTTAGAAGCTCCACTTGAAAAACCTCTGAATAAATTTTAAAGTGTCAAAACTAGGACTAGGAGTTCTTTTAAAAAGGAAGAACCACACAACAATGGTGAAATCCCCCCAAAAAAATTGGGTTGTTTTTAAACATTATAAATATTCCATCCCTAGAATAAATTAAAGTCTTTAAGTCCGAATTTAACATTTCTTCTATTAGGTACATCCACAAATTCAATAAAACTTAGGACTAGAACCCTAGGTTTCACTAAAACTATTTAAGACAATAATGAAAATGTAAAATGGGATTGTACCAAAGGAAAATAATATAGGAGGAAACTTAAATCTTTTCATCAACCTAGGATGATTTGACCTATTTCTTGTCTATTTCTTGTGTCTAGATAGGGGCCCAGCTAGGTTATAGGATGCCTAAAAGGGACTTTGGGAATTACATAAAGCCTAGGTCAGCTAGGGATATCTTAGCTTAGGGGATACATAGTGGTTATTTCATTATTGCCTAATGTGGTTTTTATGTTGATTGATTTGACTAAAATTTCAGTCATAACATACAGTGGACAAAAATGGTTTTAGTCAAAACAAACCAATCATTTAAAGTGTAAAATCAATAAAATCTATTTAATTGATATGACTATTCAAAATGACCAAATTCACTAAAATTACTAGATGACATGGTAGTACTGATTTTATTAAAAAAATTCAAATAGTAAATTATTGTATAAGTACATTTTACAATAATAATAATATCTTTCAAAGTTTCAATGTTTTTGTGGATTGAATTATGGACATTATCATTAAAATCCATGACTCTTATCCCCAATTTCATTTTTAGGCTACTATTGATATTTTGTTGAAACTTGCAATGGATCATCATGACAATGTCATGTCCAAAGTGAAATTTGAACCTTGACCTTTTTGACCACAATCCAAGGCCTTTGTCATCCAACCACCGTTTCATGTGATGTCAAAAAATGATATTGAAAAATATATAAACACACATGTATTTTGAATATCCTGCATTATAATTTGATTACATATTTTAATAGTTTCATATATACATTGAGATTTATTATTATTTTAAATTTCAAAATGTAAAATTTATTGTATTAATGTTTATATTTTGATTTCAATAAAAAATCAAGTGTAATAATTTCATTAAAATTTATTAAATTCTTTTCACAATGATATAAGAATCATTTCTAAAATTATATAAGTAAAATTTATATATTTTTAATTTTATAAATAAAAGCTTATATAAAGCCTAAATGGGGGGTTATTTAAAGATTATTTAAGTATTTACCTAGGTGTCCACTTAAGGTTGACTAATAGCCCTTATGTAAGCTTTATGTAGCCTTTAACTATCCCCTAATTTAAGTAGGTCCTATGTAGCAATTCAAGTTGTCCCTATGTAACCTTTTATTTTAAGCTTTTGATATCCATTAATGCCCAAATAGCCCCTAACATAGATAGTCCCCTTTATAGTTTCATAGATAGACCATAGGCAACCCTTAGGTAGGTCTTAACTAGTGTTGGACGTATATTAGAAAAAATATGAAAATAGGACAAGGTTTCAAGTCGATTTTTAGTTTGAAACCTTTAGGGTATCACATTGAACAATGTTTTTTATGAAACTTGATTGCATGGTTTTATGTAATGTGAGAACCAAGCCTTTGAAACCTTGATCAAATGTATATTTAAATTTTATTGAAACCTTGACAAGGTATTTAAAAAAATTAGGGTTATGGTTTCAAGGTTTAGAATTAGGTAGTCAATAAGGTTTAATGTCTAGTGTTTAGTCAATAGTTAATAGTTAATTTAGAGTTTAGTTAGGTTTAGGTTTAGACAGTAAATGACACCATTTGTCACTTGATATAAATCAAGAGTTTCAAGCTTTCTTTCTCACTTTGTGTTTGTTGTTTGTTACTTATATTAATTATGTTGATTAGTTTTTTTGGTTAATAGTTAGTAATCCTTGTTCGATGTTCGAGCTTTTTACTTGACATTCTTTGGTTGACGTTGCTATTCTTTTTTTCGCTCTTTGTTCCTCCTTGGTTAACGCTATTACTCCTTGTTCCTTTTAAGTTGATGTTGCTATTCTTCTTGTTGTTTTTTTACTTTTCTTTAATCGACATTACTTTTCCTCTTGCAACTCCTTGTTGTTCCTTTTATTGTTTATTGTTTTTTTTTGATCAACATTGTTGTTTTTCGCTCTTTTTTGGTCAACACTACTACTCCTCTTATTGCTCCTTGTTTAATGTACTTGATGTTGTTGCCCCTCTTGTTGCTCCTTGCTTGATATTGCTATTCTTCTTGTTATTCCTTGTTCAACGCACTTGACACTGTTGGTCCTTTTGCTACTCCTTGCTCCTCCTTTGTCGATGTTGTTGCTTTTCTTGTTGCTCTTTGCCTTTCCTTGGTCGATGTTGTTGCTCCTCTTGCTATTCCTTGCTCAATGTTGTTATTCCTTTTGCTATTCTTTGTTCGACACTATTGTTTTTCTTATTGTTCTTTGCTTGACGTGTTCAACATTGTTGCTTTTTGTTCAACGCACTTGACGCTACTATTCTTCTTACTTGCTCAGGTACCTTTCTGCTACACCATGATGTTGTTCCTCTTGTTGCTCCTTGCTCAATGTTATTACTCTTGCTTTTCTTGTTTTAAATTAATACTTCCCCCTTCAGTTTTTTGTAGGTGTGGGAGGAGTTGTCCAAATTCAAGTTTTGAGGCTCGACCTAGAAGGTGAGATTTATTTTTTCAATCTTTGTTTGATGACGAATTATTTTATTATCCATGTTGTTTTGGAAAATTTTGGTTGAAAATGTGTTTTTTTGTTGTGTGCAGGAATTGTTTGGACATTGTACATTTAATTTTATGCATTGCATTTCACTTTTACACATTGCATTTCATTTGCCCAATTGCATTGTGTATTTTTTTAGCACATATTTTTAAAAATTTTCTTTCAATTGCTTGTAAATGTGTATGTTAATTTTTAGATAGATAGCAAAATCTTATTTTGGTTGATTTAGGTTTTGAAGAGGAGTTAAAAAAATTTGAAAGCTTATTTGAATGAGATGAAATAGTGGACATATAAAATGTTGAAAAGAAATTTAAGAAATTTCAAATTTTTTATGCAATTTTTAAAATTTAAACATTAAAATTTAATATTTGAAATAAGAAAATTTATAATAAACGATATGTGAAAATTGGCTTTGAAAATCAACTGGTACATCATGTGTATAACATGTGTGAGAACAGGCGCTTTGAAACCTGGGTGAAATTGTTTTTTACAAATTTTTGAAACCATGTTCAGGTCTTTAAAAGATGAAAATAAAAATTTGAAAAAGGACCAGGGCGAGTCTTTCAAAACATTCTACTACCCAGACCCAACATTTATAAAAAAAACTAAAGAACCGCCCAACACTGGTCCTAACCTAGTTAGCCCCTTATGCTAGGTAACACTCTGCCTTAGATAGCCCCTTAATCTATGTGATGATAACTTAGGTAGATTGCAACAATTAGAATAAAAACTATGAGGATAACTGCTTGAGAATGTTCATCCTTAGTTTTGAAAAATGATCCTCACTTGGGTGGACTTTATGTATAATAGAGTTATTCGTAAAGTAAGACAAACACAGCTTCATAACCCTGAGTTGGATCATCACACGGTGAGAGTTTTAAAAAACCTGCAAAAAAATAACGTTAGAATTCAAGGGGGGGGGGGGGGGAAACTGAAAAAAACATCAATTTTGATGGAA
>Ga0209611_10000088_pt1 | contig 98774 bp, 63 predicted proteins | sample S1TSphgellanicum_3_FD_187693 | JGI IMG/M metagenome (GOLD analysis project Ga0209611, IMG submission 187693) | Host-associated microbial communities from peat moss isolated from Minnesota, USA - S1T2_Fc - Sphagnum magellanicum MG (SPAdes) (version 2) | ecosystem: Host-associated > Plants > Peat... | reverse complement strand
CATCCTACTTCTTCATCCTAATTACTTCAAATAACTAACTACTAGGATAAATTATCGGTAGTAACAAGGAAGAGTCCTTGAGTTCTTACTTGACTAATTCAATGGTTGAAGTAACATTTCCGTGTAACATTTACTCCTTGATATTCCCTACCTATTTACTTTACTATGCACTAATTAACTATGTAGTACATAGTAAATTGGAATTATAATTTGCATTTCAAAAAAAAAACTCTCACATACTTCTAGATCCACCATTGAATTTAGGGTTTGATGAATCCCTTAAATCTAAGGTGTTCGAATTTTGATGAGGTTTCACCGTCACTCCCACACCTTACGCCTACCCTAATTTGTTAAATAAAAAGGCTTCGACCCCTTTTGAACGCAAGTACCACCTTATTTGTACTACCTTCTTGGTTTTTGTTGATGTAGGTGCAACTAGTCATGGCGGACGATGACGCTACGCCTTCAAATCCTCTAGTCGCACCCGTACAACAAGAAGGGCTTGAAGAAGCACTGCTCGACTTGAATGTTTCTCAACGGCCGCACGAAGAAGAACCGCCCAGGGGAGTGGTGCGCACTCGAGTCGATCGTTCGGTATGGGATCATCGATTGTCTCTTAACCCACGTGCTTTAGCAATTTATTTAGAGTTTGTTCCTGCTCGTGGAGCCACGCCAAAAAGGTTTAAAGAGTGCTAGTGCGAAGATGATGATGTCCGTCTCCATTATCAAACATGGGTTCCCGGTGATGACCATTATCGTTGGCTACGAGGCCCGATCAACTCACTTCCCCTGGAGCATCAAGCCGAGTACCTCGCTCGCACCATTCGCCACATCTTAGATTTTTTACAACTGTGATCTATCCTTTAAGTCAGTTATTCAGTTGTAATTCACCTGAGGCTACTCAGGCAGAAATGTTTAATACTTAAGTTTGAATTGATTCTATTTAAAAGTTTGATAGAAGTGGAAGTAAATAAAGATGTATTAGGACTACATCCTAAAATTTTTATAAGTACATCATTAGTGCTTGAAGATTCTTTTACAGACTAACTTAACCTTATCATGGCAAATTGCTATTGTTAATTATGGGCTTGTATTCCCTATATTTCAATAAATCACATATAATTCTACATCCCCTTTCCCTTCTCTACAACATAAAAGGGATAATGTATTTTAAAAGGTTTACTAGGTGTTTAACTGATTAAACGTTATATCAACTGAAATAAAGAAATACTATATGCCTAGGAATATCAAAAAAGCTGATTCAATTATTAATAATCATTACTTTGAGGCTTATAAGTATTCAAATCATTAGTACTAAGGAAAATTACGAAACTAAAGCTTAACTAATTGTTGAGTTATAATCCATGGCTCACACAATTTGTCACAGAACCAAAGTCCTTATTTATTCAAAATAATGGTCAAATTTTGGAAATTACATCTAGTTTACATTAATTTACATTGATTTCCTCCATATTTTTTCCATGTCATGAATGGCAAATCTAAAGTTTCTATTTTTATGCATCTAAGTGAAAGAATCATAAAATATTTTTTCCTCCAATATAATATGGCCTTATCAAAAAATGCTCCTAATTAGCCCATTTAAAAGTCCATAAGTATAATGTTAAAATTCAACTCATTATTTATTTTGTTCCTATGCTTCTTTGATTTGATATCTTACTATTTTCCAAGTCCTTAACACACACCCCATCAATCAATGGACCGTAGCATACTTCACATAGAAATGGTATTCAAAGATGCAATCCATGAATTTTGAATACAAAAGTCTATGGCTTTTAAGATTTAAAAAAAATTGTAAAATGATTTTGTGCATCATGTAAATATTGAAATTAAGATCTTTAAACCAAGTCCATTCTAATAAATTTTAAAACTTATAAAACAACATGGGCATTGCAATGGTAACCACAAGGTAGTTCATTGGTTGGCATGACACCCAAATTGGTCCACCCAACCGTACACCGTCCTTCCAATTCAATTATGGCAAACTACCACAAGGACTTCCAAATCATGTTCCTTTTCACCATATATGGGGGAATGATGCCATTAAGTCCATTGACAAGGAAAAAATTATCAATGGTAGGCTTTTTAAATATGTGGAATTTTGGAAGATGGGGATGTGAAAGGATGAAACGTATGCCAAAAAGCTTAGTCCGTACATGGTTTATTGGGAAAACATCCTTGAGTTGTTATCAAATCTTTTGCCCATTCAAAATTCAACCCTTTTGGAAAGTTTTTGGCCTTTAAGGAATTGGAGATCTAATCACATGCAGGGTGCCATTCCTCCCATTGTTGATGTTGATCCTAAAGACCTAGTTATCACTCCATATTGTGGTCCTAAAAACATGCAACCTTCCTTGAAAATAGTCGTTTACATTTTGTTTCGAAACTTGGGCCTTTGCGAATTTGTTTTAGTGAAGCTTGCAAATCTAAAATTGTATCCTATGTGATGGGAAAGACAAAGAGTTAGATTATGAAGGATGAACAATTTGAAAATTTTAGACATATTCATATTCAATGGTGGGTGCTAGTGAAAAAAAAAGTAAAAAATGATAGAGAATTGTATCAAGGTTATGTGATGAATGTGAAGATTAGACACCATCTTCCAATGTATGGAATTCATCCATAATGCTCATCCATAACTCCTAACTAAGTCTTAATTAACTTTTAATTAAGTTCCAATTAACTATCAATTACATCCTAGTTACGTATTAGTTAAATCCTAGTTAAGTTTAAGTGAAGTCCTAGTTAAATCTTAGTTAAGTCCTAGTTAAGTCTTAATTAAGTCCTAGTTAAATTTTAGTTAAGTCCTAATTAGTTTTAGCTAACTCCTAGTTAAATCCCAATTAAGTCCTAGTTAACTGATAGTTAAGTCTTAGTTAAGTCCTAATTAAATCATAGTTAAGTTTAGTTAACTCTTAATTGATTCCTAGTTAAGTTCCAAGTAACTTTCAATTAACTTTCAATTAATTCATAATTGACTTTCAATTAAGAAGGTTCCCAAGAAGCTTCCTTACTTGATGCACACATAGAAGCCTCCTTTGAAGCTTCTTTGAACTAGGTCCCCAAAGGGGTATAAATAGAAGTAAGACCCTTCATTTCCTTCAGTTTGTTCAACATTAATCTTAAACATGATTTTGCACCATAGCCTTGTCAAGTTCTTTTCATATTCATGTTTACATATGTTAACATAATAAATATTCATCTTCACATTTGTGGTGCACATTTTGTGTTCTTGTTATTAGATCTTGTGTTCTTTTTTTTGAATCACATGATCTTGTTTTGTTCCTTGTTTGAAAATTAGACTTAAACCTTCTTTTTAGCCTTTGTTCTTATGGTTCTTCATGTTTTTAACAAATTGTTGGGTGAATAAATGGAAATGCAATTTGGTAAATCCAAAACAATGGGTTCACATTTCAAATGTTCTATTATCATTTTCTACTAGAAGAAATGTCACAATCAATAGTATCATATTGATTAGTGTTAATCATGTAATTAATCATGCAAACAAGGCTAAACAAAGTCTTGATGTAACTAATGAGACTATAGGAATGTGATTATTATTTTGATTTCTATTCATTCATTTTAAAATGTAATTTGGTTTATTGGTTAGTTTGAAAAATAAATAAATTATTGTTATTGGAATTTGTTTATGTTTTTCCAATATGTTAACATTTCATATTAATATGGATCTATGTCATGTGATAGTAATCCAACTTATAGTCTTTCATAATTTTATTTTACTTCATATGTATTGATGACTTAGTGCCCATTAACCTTTTTAGTCCTCTCCTTTTACTAAGTTCAAGTTTTGTTATCTTTTATTGTTTTGATAAATTGAAGCCTTTATAAATTCTACTAGGTGGCGAGTAATAATTTCATGAATGCCAATGCTATGGAATTCATTTATATGAATGTTCATTCATAATGTGTAATGAACTTGTACTTAACTCCTCATTTAGTTTTAGTTCACCCTCTAGTTAAATTTTAGTTCACTTCTAGTTCACCTCCTATTAACTCTTAGTTCACTTTTAATTAAATCTCAGTTCACTTCTTATTAATTTTTAATTAACTCTCAATTCATTCTTGGTTGAGTTTTAATTCATTTCCAATTGAATTTTAATTCACTCATACTTCACTTATGGGTGGACATGGGCCACATGTAGATTGGAAATTTCTTGAAAATTTTCTTTGAACTATGTGCCCAATGGGTATAAATAGTTTAGGTAAGATTCCTTATTACTTTTAGTTTGTTCAACACTAGTTTTAAGTACATTTTCTTGTCATAATCTTGTTTTTTTTTTGTTTCTCGCTTTCAATAAAATCTTGTTGGATTTTTGTTTTACACATGTTATGTTTTTGTTTTTGGTTTTCATATTTCATGATTTAGATTTGGAAGTAGGATTGGGCCTTTGTTTTTTTCTTATGTTGGAAATATTATAGACTTGGTTGTTTTTGTGCCCATGATAGGTAATCTCATCAAACATATGAAAATTGCTTTCAAATGTCCAAATTTTAATGTTGTAAGTTTTAATCCTTTTCTTTTTCTAAGTCCACATTATGTTATTTTTTAATGTTTTGATGAATTGAAGCTTTTACAAGTTTTACCAAATGGCCACTAGGTAATCCCATCAAACGTATGAAAATTGTTTTCAAATGTCCATAATTTAAGGTTCTGAGTTTTAATCCTTTTTTTTACTAAATCCACATTGTGTTATTTTTTAATGTTTTGATGAATTTAAGCTTTTACAAATTCTACTAGGTGGCCACAAATAATCCCATCAAACATATGAAAATTGCTTTGAAATGTCTAAATTTTAAGGTTGCAAGCTTTTAATCCTTTTCTTTTACTAAATCCACATTATGTTATTTATTAATGTTTTGATAAATTGAAGCTTTTACAAGTTCTACCAAGTGGCCACCTAGTAATCCCATCAAATGTATGCAAATTGTTTTGAAATGTCTAGATTTTAAAGTTGCAAGTTTTTGGTCATTAGTGTTATATTTGGTTTCCTTTTGCAAATTCTAAATATTTATGTTAGAGTAGGATTATATATTGATGATTTTTTTGTGATATATGTGATTATATTGTGGTTAGCATAAACATATACACCTCAAGTCCTTAAACTTACCCAAATGTAACACATAAAATTAGAGGGAATAAAAAAAATGCCAAGAATTTTTTCAAGTTTTATTCAAATTTGTTTGAATTTGGTGGCCACTAAGTGGCCCTTTCCTTGCATTCATTATGTTGAGTTAAGTCCAAAATTAATTAAATATATGTTCTAAGTTGCAACTATAATATAATTCTTTGAGTTTCTAATGTGATATTTTATTTATTAATTGTTCGTATTTCCATGGTCTAGTTGTATATTAGTTGTTTTAAAGCTTTAATTGCAAGCCAATGTGGTTTTGAGGGACATAATTTCTCATAGTGTCAATTTATAGTTTTGAGGATTTACTTTGGTACACACTAAACCTTAATCCCACCCTACTTGTGCACTAAACCTTCTATACCCTGTTTGCATGCCAAATGCATAAAACCCAACTTACACACCAAACCCCCTAAAACCCAACTTGTACACCAAGCCCCCTAACACCCAACTTATAAAACTCATCATGTTTGCCCAAATTAGTTTTGGAGTTTGGGCAAACCATATCTATGAACCCTAGAATGCATGGTCCAAACCCCACACAACCTACCCCTTTAAACCTAGTCATAAAATTTGAAATTAATTTAATTCACACGAAACCTATATCCCATATGGTTATTGTTAAGGGGAGATTATTATATATAAGTGGGATTAATCCCACCTTTTTTGCTCTCTTTCCATTTCTCACTTGAGACTCGTGGCTTCATTTTCAAGCTTGAATTCTTTTGGTTCAATTGGGTCTTCTCAAGGTTCTCTTGGATCTCTTGGTGAGAATGGGATGGAGGATTTTTGTATTTCTAGCTCTTTTAGTAGTGATGAAAAGATGTTTGATGAGATGGATGGGGAGGATAATATGGCTTATGCAACTATAGTTGTTTGTTGCAAACTTGTTGGACATGGTCAATGCCAATGAATTCAAGGAGGGTGCAAGCCAATTGGTGGACTTGGATGTGGGTGTGCAAGATGTGTTGGTCACAATGCATGCCACACCAAGCTTGTTCAAAACTCTTACCAATTCATATTAGGGGAGTTTGAGGAGTTAGCAATTGTTATGATCTTGAACATTACTAATCATTCATGATCTATAGATGCAATTTTTTTTCCAATCACCTACATTAAAATTTTGGTAAATGGTTTAAAGTCTATTTCAATAATTAGTCCAAAATGCACAAAAACCACACATTTCTACAACATAATGTGTCAAGTTAGTAGGCATGAGCTAGGGCTAATGCAAATGGATCATGGAGATGTAGTGAACATATAACAAAATGCATGCAAGATTCAAAGTGTGGGTGGAGTGGGTAATTAAGGGATTGAAATGCAAATGGAAAAGGTTAATGAAAAGATTTGATTTCACAAAACCCAAGTACAACACATTGTTCAAAGTTGTAGCTCTTTTGGCCAACATTTTACATAAGTGCCACATGGATTTCACATATGAAGTCATTAACAAGCACATACCTTGGCTAACCATGGGTGGGATGGAGATTATTACCTATAGGTTCAATTCCTCTTCATTTATAACTCCAATTCTTAAAACTTCCTTCAAGTTACTAATGATTATTTTATTTTCTTTTGTTGCACGTATCACCATCTTTGAATCCATTAGTTGTTCATGCTTATTGGAATTGATGTGCATGGAAACAACCATGTTTTCAATGTTCCTGGATTGGCTCCCTAACGAATAAATTTTTGTTTATGGTTTTTTTAAATGGGCACGGGCATTAGCAGGGTTTGATGGCATGTTAAGCATAGATAATCAGTCCAAGTCAATGCAAAGAGATGAGGGAGTTAATGGAAAAGAGGGACATGCATATTCACAATTAGGGTACTCAAAAAGACAATATAACGAAAAGGGACTTCAAAGGACTATTTTGGATTTTTATTACATTCAATATTTCATGATTATAGTGAATTGGTGTATGACTATAACTAAAATGATGTCATGTTAATCTAATAAAATAATCCAAGAAAAGATTAGATATAATATTGATGTCCTTTTGAGTCCTTTTAAACAATTTGAGTCCTTGTTTTTATTGTAAATTTCCTCTTAAAGGAATCAAAAGGAATGTATTAAACAATGCACTTGATTTCAAATTTTTTTCATGGATAAGTAATGCATACATCTATGTTTGGTAATGTTCATATAATGCATTTTCTTAAATAATATAGGATATAAAAATCTTGAAGGTTATGGAATCCATTCTGAAAGGGCTATTAACATTTTTATTTTTTTCCCCATTTAGTTGATTTTTTCTATTCACTAGGCTTAGAATTTGTGGCCCAAAGTGTGAGCAAAATGTGTAGGAAAATTTCATGCAAGGAAACATGTTAAGTTGTATATAAAAATTTATGTATTCATTTTTTACATTTGGGTGTAAGCAAGATAAACTGAACAACTTGATTACCTTGTTAAAATTGAAATAAGGATTGTGATGCACTCGAAGCTCCTTGATAGACTCAACTTCGAGTCCTAATCTGAAAACAACGAAAGGATAAAGATTTGGGGTATGCTCCTTAGCTTGTAGCATTTCGAGGGTAGATGGGCGTGTTAAAGTTTTGGGATGGGGACTAAGATGAGTGTCAAGTAGGTCAATTATTCATACAAACCTACACAAACCAAACAACAAGTTGATTAATGCATAATTGGAACACTTTTGGTGTACTAATGAACCATAAGCAAACACAGACTCACAAAATTCACCACGGCCTAGACTTGGGGGAAGCCATCACCTTCCCCCTTATAGTATTCTTTGTGCCTGGCCACATGCCTTGCACCCAAATGTCATTTTGTCCTAGGATTCCCAAGTTGGGAGTCCTGAAATTCCCAAAATTGGGACTCTCATAACTTTGGATGCTCGTAACTTTTTCTTAGACCTCTGATTAAGGTGAGGTCTAAAATAAAGTTGTAGCCCTCATTGAGAGCTTTCTAACGATATGTGGCATGTCACTTGCACGTAAGTAAATAAGGGGATTCTTGACTTTTAATCGTTGGGAGTCAAATTGGCAATTTGACTTTCGACCCTTCTTTTGGCCATAACTTATGTTTTAAGTATCTAAATGGATCATGCAATCCCATTTTAGGCATCTATGTTTCAAGAACTTTTCAATGGTATAAGAAACTTTTTAATTCAATGAGTTTTGACCCCTGTAATTACCCTTTGAAAATTTGGGAATCCATTGGGACTCTAATTCCAAAAGTGAGAGCCCACTTGGGAGTGTGTGGGTTCATTCCTTCACATTTTCTTACATTCCCATGAACATGAAATGTGACTCCCGGGCTTCACTTTTGGCCTGCACCTTTGCAAGCCCTTACCTGGGTCGCAAACCCAAGGCTAAGGTTGCAATGTTACAACAAAAGGTGTCCTTGTACGCCAAATGATTTCACTGGATTTTGAGTGAATTCATTGGTTGTAGTAAACAAATACTAATGAAGAAATAATGAATTCATTAATCTAATGAATGGGGACTAATGAACTGTACCCACATCTTGTACTAGTGAAGTAGATTTACAATAACAACAAAACCCATTATAAAATTGTGAAACATTTAATGTTTTCATTTTAATGAAAAAATAATATATGTTTATTTTAATGTGCATTGATTTTCATATTTCAAATTATAAAAGTAGATTTTAAGTAGGTTTTTCAAAATACAAGTAGCTTTTAATGTTTATTTTTCACTATGGGCTTTTAGTTTCAAGTAGGTGAAAGTAGGTTTTTACAAAAAAGAAATAGATTTTTTTTTAATGACTTGTTAAAACATATGGTGATCTTCATTTCCTAACTTATGACATATCAATTTCATTATTTTTTAAACCAAAAAAAAAGTTTGAACATGTATTTCTCAGATAGCTTGAAATGTATTTTAAATTTATTTTAAAAATTCATTTGCTTTTATTTGTTTAAGAATTATATTTTTATGAACTTAGTAGAATAAACTAATGCTACTTAACACATACTTTCACCTAATTTGATGCTACTTTATGGTAGTTATATGAACAATGTAAGGTTAAAATGGAGATGTCTACTTTTTTTGTATATTTTATTTTGTTTGACCCTTTTTTGGTTTATTAACAAAATATTTATGCATAATTACATACACATGTGAAAAACCACCACCATCATGTAAACTATCATAATTTGAAGTATCCAATATATTTCATTTATATTTATTTCATTTAGATTTTGTATTTGGAAGATAGAAAAAACAAAGTCCTTAAGTCATGTGGTGAAAAAGTGGTACCTTGATTATCAATATGCTCGGACTATGATTACCATCAATCAAAAAGTGTTAACACTTAAGGACATTATGAATAACATGTCCATCAATGTTCTTTAATCAAATTAATATAACTCATCATTATGTAATGTGACCTTCTTGTTGTGCTCTTCATTTATTGTGTTTGTCTTCAAATCTTTCAAGTTTTCTTTCAATCTTTTTTTAAGAATCTCTTCCTAGATTTATGACTACATGTATTATTCTTTGTATATTTTGTACACCACCTTCCACATAACAAAGGGAATAAGTTGGGTTATTTGTTTCTTGTTGCAACTATACAATGCAAAATGGTGATTTTAAGCATTACACATAGTGCCCAAATGCAAAGGCTCCACAATCTATCAAATTGGTTTGTTTCTATGTGGTGTTTTATCCACATGTCAGTTTAAAGAGATTTCTCCACACTAAAAACATTGAATTAGATGCACCAAAATCCATAACATTTTGTAATTTCCCATCCATACATGAATCAACCTTCAATCACACTCACAACTCTTAAACCTAACATACAAAAACATTAAGGTGACATTTCATTTAACATGAATTTCAAATGCCAATAACCATAATTTTATTCAAATTCCAAAGGTTGAACACCCCAAAAAACATGAACCATATACACATTTGTAACCACTTATAGACCTTAAGGTAGGGTTAGCCATGTTAACCATGGCACATCAAATCTTTACTATGACCATTATATGCCAAAAACAACAATTGAATTTTAATTCCAACTACTAAACACCTAATTTTTTTATGAAAAAATGATTAATTACAATTTTATAACCACCTATAGACCTTAGGGTAGGGTTAAACATGTTAATTGTGGCACATCAAATCCATACTACAAAAATAGGTTATTTTGATTTAAGAATCCAATCAAGAAAAATCCCATTTGGACAATTTTTGAAAGACCATCTTGTGAATCTAGACAAGTTGATTTGAACATGTCCTGCATGATTAGGGTGGTCTTTTTGACTAGTAGACTATTGGACTATTTAATTAATCAATTTGACTACTAGATAGTGGACCATTTGATTATTCAAATTTTTACCCAATTTTTTTGGGATTATTACTAAAAAACATATTTGTGTAGGTAGATCTAGGCAGGTAGGTAGGGATTCAGGATGGTAGGTGGGAAGTAGGAGGTAGGTGGGTATGTAAGGATTTAAAATGGTAAATGGGAAGTAGGAGGTGGGTGGGTACATAAAGATGTAGGATGGTAGGTGAGAAATAGGCGGTAGGTAGCTACCACTAGAAGAAATGTTGTAATATGTAACCATTAAATTTGCAATTACATTCAACTACATGCAACTACCTATCATTTGCAACTTTGTTTTCATTTTTACAATTAGTCACCATTTTTTAAACTTTAGGATTGTTTTTCCAACTATGGTGTGATTATTAAATTACACATCTTTCCATATTGACTAACTTTTTGGATTCCATCAAAGTCACTTATAAAATTATTAAAATAATAAGTAGTTTTGTAAGTGGGTGGGTAGGTGGGTAGGTAATATATTAACCAATTAATTAGTTACTTAATTAGTTATTTATTTCTTACCTATTTAGTTATATAATTTACAAAACTAAAAATAAGCTCAAAACTTGTGGAAAAATCATGTTTAGTTGCAATTAAAATTTGTAACTAAGGTACAACTAAAAGGTTTAACTCATATGTTTTGTATTCTAATGTCATCTTACAAAGTATATAAAAAAGGTGCCTTTTCTTTGGATTACATATTAAAATCATGTGGCATTTGGGATGAGCTCAAAGAAGCTTAACCCTAAAGGCAAAACATATAAGATAAAATAAAAGTATTTGGGTATGTCCACAATAAAATGAGCCAAACCCAACTCATTTGTCCTTTTAAAAAAGGTATGAACTTGAAATTGGAAATAGAAATGTCATGCAACCATTACACAAAATTTAAGGTTTAAATGCATATTTGATTTGTAAAATATATTATTATAATAAAATTTAGGTTTTTTGAATTTTACAACCTATCTTTATATTTATCCAAGAGTTATTGGGAAAAAACTCGCATACTCTGAATTTTACAATGTATTTATATATCAATTCCAATGATGATCCAAAACCATGTAAAATCTAATAATTATTGAATATATATGAATATGAAAATTTTCCAAAAAAATCTAGACTAATTTTGATAATTCGTATGTGACTTATTCAAGACCTTAGGATTGGTTGCAAATATTTAATTAATCCTTTTCACCTTCAAATGTTGATATAATTGATTCATGTTTTTATATGTCATTTTTGAATGTATATTACATCACATTATGTAGATTACATGAAAAACATTCAATGCTAAGTGAAGTTAAAAATTGACAACTATGTTATTCAAGAGTGGTTACACTTGCACTGGTTCATTATTTTGCAAACTTACGCATTTACATGGTTACTTTTTAACTCACCTACTTTTTTAGCTTCTCACTTATTTACTTACCTTTTTATTAGGTAACTAGGTGGGCAAGTAAGTAAATAACTTAGGTAGGTATGTATTTTAGGTAGGTATGTAATTTTTTATGCACATAATTTTACTTACCTACCTACCTATATAAGTAATTTTTTATTTTTATTTTTTACAAAATTCAATCAATATGCCATGTGGCAATTTTTGATTGTGCCACATGCCACAATATAAATACATTTAACTTGAATAATCATAATGGATGGTTGAGATCAAAATTTCAATAAATTTTACTTTTTATCAAAAATTATTCCAAGTGCCACACATGTCAAATTTTCCTTTGTCCAAGTGCCATCACGTAAATAGTTGAAATTGGACCATGTTGATTTTTGTTAATTATATAATGTATTAAATCATATATTAAAAAATTCCAAGTTTTTCCATGTGTCAAAATTTGATGAAAAAATGTGTTGAAATTTATCACCATCCATAATGGATGGCCTAGATTAATATTTCAATAAAAAAAAATTTCCCAAAAAAATATTATGTTGACAAATGGCAATTAATGATAGGGTTATTTACTAGTTGCAAAAGTTTATGGTTATTAATATATTATTTTACTATTATTTACCTTTTTATACTAAGGGCAGTACTTGTCAAAATTCACCTTTACCAAGAGGAAAAAGACACCTTAAACCATTTTAAACCTTAAAATTTTCCCATGTTTTCATTGCATGATTTTCCATTCATCCAAAAAGAGCATTGACAAATTCAGACCTAAAGGTTGTGTTATATCTATGGGGTTTTAGACTTGGAAACCTGAAAAGTGGTAATTAAAATTTTTAAGTTATTTGGTGGTTTTGACAAGGCCCATAAATTGTTAGTAGGTTGTTAATACCTATGTGGACTATTGAATGGAGTCAAGACTTAAAGTATGATTTTACAATCTACTAGGGTATAATACATAAAAAGGTAGGTAGGTAAATAGGTAGGCATGTAAGTAGGACCCTAAAATTTAATCAAATTTGACATACACAACCTTGTTATTACATACATCCTATATTGGTAATCGCACCACATGGCACCTTGTTGCAATAACAACTTTTACTACTAGTATAAGGGGACATTAAATAACTTTTTAAAAAACTTCATTTCGGTAACAATTTTTTCTTTCACCCATGATGTGAATAGTGAAGGTTCAAGAAGGTTGGTCACTTTATCCAAAAGTTACTGGCATGGGTTTAAAGAATTGGTGCAAAAAATTAATAGGTGCACAAAATTTGCATTTGGAAAAATTTAAAACCATTGGATGAGAGTGAAACATTCAAAATTTCAAATTTGGGTCCATAGGTAGACTTTATAAGTCAAAATTTGATTACACAAACAAAAGTCTAGGATATCCTAATTAGGTGCCCATAGTTTTTCATTGCCATTTTCATTGATTACTTAAAATTGTTCAATTGCATTGGACCACACCAAGAATGTCAATATAAGAATTCCACTTCAACGGAAGACAATCAAGAAGAGGAAAAGAACATGGTTGAAGCCCTTGCATTACTATCACTTGCATGTAAATTGTGTTATCCAATTTCACAAATTCTTGTGCATTCCATGCAATTGTTTCACCCACAAATTTGCACCATCTTTTGTTTAAATTCAACAAAGATGTTAGAACATCAAAGGGGTATGGGGTAATTTTAGCAAAATGTGTTCATACATTGTGGTGTCAAATGGAGGCAAATAGGAGGGAGGTTTTAAGGAATGTAAAGGTGTTGTTGGGAAACTTGGTTACCATGGGTGGATGGGTTAAGGTGAATTATAACTTGGCTTCATGGATCATGCCTTAGGGTTTGCAATAGAATGACTCTAATCAAATTTGGTAGGAGCTTTAAAAAATTGTTAAAGAAATTTGAAACAACCCATAAGATAACAAGAAGGCTTATCATAATGATATATCAAGGGTTAGGATTATCATAAAAAAAACCCTCTTAGTTTTCTTCCCATAGACTACTATGTATTGTCACCATTAATGGCTAGTTACCCTGAGTGCGGGGTGTTTCAAGGCAAATATCTTCACTTGGAAACATGATATAGTGCATTAATGCAAAAAAATAGAAACCAAGTGTTTCTCCAAATGTCACGTTCATTTCTCCAAAGGCACCCGAGTGCAAATGCAATAAAACAACCCACGCCCAATTCCTTGGTGCTTTGCTTAAAAGTAGTGGGTTAGCTAGTCAAGGTGACATGGCAAAACTAGATTAGTTCATCATAGAGAATATTCTTAGAATCATTTTTTACAAGTTTTCAAAAAAATATTTTGACCTAATAGGATGGTGTAGTTTACTTTTCTTTACAAGAATATATAAATTTGTTTCATAAATATGGCATCTTCAAATAGTTATAAAGCCTTTTAGGGGTCCTTTGCATAGTAAAAACATTGGTTACACTGCTTAAAAAATGTTTTTGGGTATTTTATAATCATTGAATTCATTTCAAATTTAACCAAATGTTTCCATTATATATTAAAATCATTTTTGTACAAATGCACCAAACTTTTTAACATTATTTTGAAGTAGTAGTTGAGAATGTGAAAAATTAAGCAATGGTTACATTTTGAGTGGGTCTTTTTATTGTGTTTGGACCCACCGTACATGAGTTTTACTCTTGGTTGCATGCACTATTTTAATGGATGTTCTCAAAATACACATTATTTCAAAATATATCTTTTACAACTACACATACGACTAAGTTTGCACTCATATATGACAAATTTAACTACATATGATTACATGATTAGCTAGTCCATTAAGACATGTCACATCAGACATCTAGTTGTTTATGTGTCCTATTTGTAAGCCTACAAATGATTATTTTTTGTGACTACATAATCATGAAGGATATATACATTATATTTAATATAAATATTTAATATGATATTTATATTATATACTTGTGTAAATACTGTAATAAAGTAAATAATAAATAATAAATTAAACGAAATATAAAGTATTGACTAATTGAATACTAATATTAAATAATTAATTTTTTATTAAATAATTTATATTAATAATATTTACATCCTATGATATTTTGACACATGGCATTTACATAATGTTAGCTTTAAAAATTAGTTTAGGTAGTTAGCTAGGCCACCTAGTTTAGGTATTTAGGCGAGCCTAGGTAGGTACCTAATGCTAAGTGGCCTAGATATAAGGAAAATTTAGTCAACATATAATTGGTGACCACAACCATGTTAGTTGCAAGGTTTGATCCTTGGACCCTAAAGATGGAAATGAACTCTTTTACCAACAAATGACCCCACTTGTTTTGTGAACATAATGGGGTGCATTTTATTTAACAGATGTTTTGTTATAAACATAGCACAAATGCCAATTTTATTATTTAATATCTTATTGATATTTTTTCCAAATGAAAAAAAAAAAAACTTCATTGTTAATTTTTTTTCAATGATGTACACTTATATTTTTCTCCTTTTAAAATTGTAAACCCATTTGAGGAAAAAATAATGATTGAATTTTGTTGTTTAATAAGATTTCAATGACCATTCTTTTCTTTGGAATTTCAAGTAATTATTAATGGATTTTTTAATGACTAACATAATAACAAATTATGATATACCTCCCACAATGTTTTAAACTTGTATTTGATTAAAAAACTATAGTATAAAAATTTGATGTAGTTGATATACAATTTATTCACATAAAATATTCATAAATAGATTATATATTTTTTTCAATAAAAATTTAATATATTTTAAATATTAAATATTAATATAAAATATAAAATAATGCTATATTATTAATAAATTTATGAAAAAATAATTTTTAGTTTTATACTATAATACAATATTATAATCTAAAATAATGATAAAATTTGAATATGCATTAAATAAATGTAAATTTAGTTGTATAGATGAATGACTATGGATGATGTCAATAAATGTTTTTGTGTATAAATATTGAATTTCAATTATTGAATAAAATTTAAATTTTTTTTGAAATATAAGTTGCAACTAACATTTAAATTTTTTTATTCATGTAGTTTATTAATTTCATGCAGTAAAAATAATTTAATAAAATAATTAACTTATTTTAATTTTTTTGAAAAAATAGTGAAGAAGCACATGTCTAAAGGGCGGGTGTGGGTGCTATTAGCATGGTTGGACCATGTCTCAAATCTCTATGTTATTATGTTTGAAGGACTTTGCATTTCTTTTTAAATTTTTTTTTTTCTCTTTTTGTGTCTTTTTTGGTTTATTTCTCTACATAAAATGCATCTTGCAAAAAAAACATAATCAAGTTACAAAGTTAGTTGGCCTACAAAATTGTTATAAACTTGTTGCATATTTGTTCACGAACTATTATAGATCTACTACAAATTTGTTTCAAGCTTTTAAGTTTTATAGACCTAAAAATCCAAGAAGAAAATATAAACATTCAAAGAAGATCTTGTTCCACACAAGGATATAAAAACATTTGTCAAGGAGTTGGAACATGAAAAAGAATAAGTTCTAAAGAAAGAATAAGCTTTTAGTACACTTCTTGCAATTATGTCTTTGATTATGCACCAATTATACATTAAAAACAATGAAATTTCAAATGCATAATTGACATGTTAAGGGTTATAGAAAGTTCATTTGCATTTGTTTTACCAAATGGGAAACATATTAGCAAAGACCATGAAATGAAGAAGATGTGTCCTCCATGTTGAGATTGGTAACATCAATTTCCAAGTTGTGTCACATGAGTTTTCCTTCCAAAAACTTGCAAATATAGATTAAAATTACCTCATAACTTGCATCACTTCCATCAACATGACTAATTTGGTTTCATTATCACATTTATTTATTTTTTGGTTTTTCCCCCTCAAGTTCTATATTTTTCTTTAGGTTTGATTATTTTCCAAGTTTCTTTCTCTAAACCGTATGTATTTCTTTCCAAGTCTACATAAACCACACTCTAACCATAAGCATGAATGTATACTTTAAACATCCAAAAACCAACTTGTAAAATCATTGTCACAAAGTTGTAAACCAATTAAGTTGCTAGAGACATGTTACACATTTATTGAAATGTTGGAGATTTGTTTCATTATACTATAGTTGTTTTTTATGTTGTAAAAGTTTTAGGATTTAGATTCTTTGGTTTTTTAATTTTCTATTTACTTACACCAAACATATTAAACCATAACACTTACACCATGGCAAACGCCAAACAAATTGGTGAGAATGGCTCACTTTTTGCATCATAATCTAATTTTTTACAAAGTGGCATACATTTACATGCTATTAACATGGCATAAAAACAATAAATTTTCAAATCTATGGCTAGATTTAGATTTTCAACTTAAATAAGAAGAAATTTATTAAATTTTTTTGTAACATATATACATAAAATATATAATGTTGGATTTTTTAAGTTGAAAAATATGGACTAGTTTACTGTTTGTGCTTCTATATACATGCATTTTTGTGTATGAATTTATTTGGGATATAATATAGGGATTCAACATATGATATGTTAAAAAAAAAAGAACATATGTGCAAAAAAATTTCTAAAAAAAATTTAACCAAAAAAAAGTTATGGACTTTAAAATGGCCTAAAATGAGCCATATTTTAATAATTCCATGTAATAATCATTTTTGGGTGGATTTCAAATTGAATTTTCTTAACATGTACATTAAATTTTTTTATTTAGAATGGTTGTTCTTTATATGGGTTTTTTAGTTCATTAATCAACATGTAATTCCCCATTAAGTTAACAATATCAAAATAGATTGCCATTTTAACACTATTGTATGGACTTTTAAGGAGTGCAACATTTGCCGAAAATGAGCCACCTTAGAATGCATACACCCAATCAGAATAAAATACCTACATTAAGGGCTATCCAAAACAATTGGAGGTTTAAAAGGATTTGGCGTGGTGCAAATAGGGTTTAATGTTTAGGATTTTTAAAAATTCAGTTTGAATTCAAGGATTAAAATTAGTTTTTGTGTCAACAAGTTCAACTACACCAAACATAACCCATAAGACTTGAACCATGGCATGCTAACATAAAACAATGAAAGTTGGTTTAAGGAAAGCTTGTGCTTATGTTTGTTTTGACAAATGGGAGACAAATTATCAATAGATCATGAAATTAATTAGTAAGATTCAAACTCCAAGTTGAAATTTTAGTAACATCAAGCTCCAAGTTGTGTTTGATAAATCTTCTAGTTGCAAATTTGGTAATTTATAGTTTGTAGAATATTCATGACTTGCACCACTCCCATCAACATGATTATTTTCTTTTCAAAGTGCAAGATTCATCTTCCTTTTGGACCAATGACTTACATGTACATTCAAGCTCTATAGATAGACCAATTACATTGGCTTCCTACTACCTACAAGAATTTATGCATGAGAGTGGATTTAAAATTAGAGATAAGAGTTAAAATTAACATATATTGAAGCAATTCAACAAGAGATGAAAATTAACATAATTTGAAATCATTTAATAAAACATGTATTGGAGTTCGTTACCCAAAGGCATTATAAATTCTAATTTTGTACAAAATTATAAAATGCAAAACACTTTAAAACCTTAATTGAAAGGATTTTTTTTTCATTTACATCTAATTCCACATTCTCAAATGATCATTGATTGGTCTGTGTCATACCATTCTAAAACTTCTTCTAAGCAATTTATTTCAACTTGAAATTGTTCATGAAAAAAACCATTTTTTGAGTAATGCATTGTTATAGCCTTATGGTAAAAGTGATTTTTGACATTAACAAGTTCCAAAACATTCAATACAATTGTCTTCCCCATTACTTTGCACACCACCCCTTATTTGGTGAAGATCCCAAAACATGGATGTGGTCTTGGTTAAGCATGGAAGAATGTGTGTAACCACAACTACATCTATGAGATGTGGCAAAAGCTAGCAAGTATTAATAGTTAGTGTCATGAGGAGGTATTGGGGGTTTTGAAATTAAGGATGGTAGAATTTGAAACGTTAGGGTGAAAGTCATGACATTTCTTTAATTGCAATACTAATATTGATGCAATTAAGGATGTGAAAACTTCACAAATCTTGTGACATAAGATAAAACGAAACCAACATGATAATTAAGAGCATACCTTCTGTAGAGTTAGGTCATGGTCCAAAATGTTTTAAAAAAATCTTCATTGTCCCATGATTAAAATGAAGACCATTTAACTAATAGTTATTGGAGCGAAAGGAAGGAAATGGTATCAAAACCTTATAAAAGTTCAAAGTTCCACCATAGTTCACTAGAAGAAATGTTGTCCATTTTGACCATATTTTTACAACTATTATGCAACTAATGTCTAAACCAATTGATTTTACAACTAGATGTGTGTTAGTCCTATGTGTCCATGTAGTTGGAACTTGTTGTAATCCCATATGCAACTACAAGAAGGGTTGAATTAAATTCTAGTTGTAGATGTGACTACAATTTATGGCTAATATGATTTTCATTGAAAATGTAAATGAAAAGTGAACAATGCCATCTTTTTTTGATTGCATTCATCAATGGATGATAACATAGTTGTTTTTATAACTACAAATGAAAGGTTTTTCAATTGCAATAATACATTCTACCACATGAATAAAGAAACATAGATCACATATGGCAAACTTTGTTATTTCAATTGGACTATTATCCCTTTAATGTACCCATCCATGGGTCTTCTTTGCAATTATTCATGGGTCTTCCATGATATAATATCTAATAGCTAATAGTTTGTTAGAAAAAACTATTATAACCTAGTTGGTAAACTAAGCTAGCTAAGGTTAATAGGTTATGTTAAACTAAGTAGGCCTATGTACATTGGTAGCCTAGCTTAGCTTGCATACTTAATTAATTAGCCTAAGTTATCTATGTGTAGTAGTAGGCTAGTTTATTAGGTGTAATTAATAGGCTAAGCTATGGAGGTTAGACCTAGTTAGGCTAGGTATGCAAGGTAGGTAGTTGGTAGGTTAGGTCATTAATTATTTGGTAAACTAGGTAGTAGATAGTAAGTAGGATAAGTAATAGGTAGGTTTATTAGTTTATTGTGTGAATTTGTGATCATGCTTTCATATTAATTAATTAGGTTAGGTACTTAATCAATTACTTTGTTAGGCTAGGTAGTATGTAATAAGTCGGATCATAGGTATTAATAGGTAGTAGGTAGTAAGGTAAGCTAAACAAAAGGTATTTTACTTTGTGGATATGTTATAATCTTTTTGTAATAATTGATAAAATAATTAGTTATGTTAAACAATTAATTTATTAAATGTAGGGTAAGTAATTAATTTATTAGGTAGGCTAGGTAATAGATAGTAGGTATGTAACCTAAGTAGTATGTAATAAGTAGGATAACTATTAGTAAGTAGTAGGTAGGTAGGTTATAAGTTAAACAAGAGGTATTTTATTTTGTGGATATGTTGTAGTGTTTTTGTATTAATTGATTAATTAATTAGCTATGTTAAAAAATTAATTTATTAAATGTAGACTAGGATATTAATTTATTAAGTAGGCTAGGTAGTAGATAGTAAGTATGTAGCCTAGGTAGTATGTGATAAGTAGGATAGGTAGTAGTAAATAGTAGGTAGGTAGGTTAAATTGTAAATATTTTATTATGTGGATATATGATTTAATAATAATAATAATAATAATAATAATAATAATAAATTAGGTAGGTTATGTAATTAATTTATTAAATGTAGGTTAGCTAATAGATAGTAGGTATGTAGCCAAGGTAATATGTAGTAAGTAGGACAGGTAGTAAATAGTTAATGAAAACAATAAATATTTTATTGTGTGGATATATGATAATGTTTTTGTATGGGACAAAGGATGTGATAGTGTTGTAGAATTGTTTTATATTCATTTGTCTACAATTTCAAATTTGTATAGTATATAAGAAGGTGAAGGAATGGACTAGATTCATGGTATGCACTATAAACATAGTGCATGTGCCATTTGGGATGAGCCAATCAAAAGGCTTGTCCCCAATAAAATACATAGGATCCTACCTATCTATTTAGCCTATGTTAATTAGCTTATTCTACTTTACCCTAGCCTAAAATAGGTTAGCTATTGTAGTTTAGCCAAGGATAGATTATAATTAATTAAAATAATTAATTACTATAATTATAATACATAATTGTTGTAATTATTGTAACTATAATAATTAATTATTCTAATTATTATATATATATATATATATAACAAATGGAAAATTGCCACATGTTTTATGGCCATTGGTTCTATAAATTACCACATGGTTAAATCCTAACCACCCATCAATGGCACATTTGGTAGCATATGACTATCCAAATGTAGTCGCAAATGCAGTCACAAATTGGGGTTCCACATCATATTAAGGATCATCCATGGCAATGGATGAGAAATTATGGCCTAATCATAAAGTTTGTGATTACATTTTCAACTTCATGGCCATGTCATGTCTTTTGCGACTAATTGTCTTATGGCACTTGTCCAAAGTAACTAGATTAATTTAATCACGTGTCGATTACAACTATAAATGAATTGCAAATTCAGTTGTTGATTTTGAAATTTCTTCTAGTGGTTGAAGTTCATTGAAATTCCATTTTGTCAACATTTCATGACCTTTGTTGAAGTTACAACTCATGGCATTCCATTGTTGTCAAAAACCCATTGTTGCATTAAAATTTTTATAAAAATCCAATGTTATAAAAGCTTTAGCATGTATTTGCCAAAGCCAAAAATTAGCTACTACTACTAAAGTCTTATTAAAATGCCATTTTGTTTACTTCCCTAGTTTTTTTTGTCAAGCTCCTTTCCTTGTAAATGATGTTGAATATTGTCAAAACTCCAACATGTGCATTTGTTGAAACAAAAAACCAACCACTATTACAAAAGCCCTATTGAAATGCTGTTTGTTTACTTCCTTATTTTATGTTAAGCTTCTTTCCTTGTAAGCAATTTTTTGTGCTTCTCATCAACTTTTGTTCAAAACATCTTTCACAAAGAAACACTCTCTCATTCCCCTTCACTAAAGGCATACTTATTTCACAAAGTCAAAAGAAAATCCAAGATGTAAGAGGAAATTCCTTTGATCATAAATTAAAGAGTCATTTTTAATTTTCTCCTATCCTTGAGGGGGGGAGCACTACTCGAAAAAAAGTAGAGAATATGCGAGTGAAAATATAAGGTGCAATATGTTGGTTGTTGAATAAAAATTATAAATTAATTAGTTCAAATACAAGGTTATGTACATTTTGAAAATAAAATTATAATCAATATAGGGTATGTGTAAATATCTAATATTGGAATTTTTTAATAAAAAAAATAGCATGTGCATTAAACATTTAAAATATTAATCATTAGTAGGTTTAATTATTGTGAAATAATATTTTGATTAATTGTGTAGAGTGATTATAGGGTCAATAAGTTATTAAATCTGGGTTTATAACATTTAAATGAACATGGAAAAGAATGTTTAGAAATTTAAGTATGACATTGAGGGTTTTTGATTTTATGGAACTATAAGCAAATGGTCGAATGTTCTCGCAACAATAACCTAATTTTATTTTTTTAAGGTTCAAGCACAAACTTTTTCATTTTCTTCCTATGTCAAAATGGTTGGAAGGATCTTTGGATTTAGGATTTCAAGTAGCATGGAAGCAAACTTTTCTAACTTCAAATTTTCTTAAACTAAAAGTTTAAGTTAATATAGGAGAATGAAATTGGACACCAAAAAAGATTATAAACAAATATAGGGTGGTTAAAATATGTGCATATTAAAAAGTTAGAGAAAAATAGGGTGGGAGAAAATATAAATTGAAAACCTAATACCCAAAAATATTTGTTTGACACATGTAGGTTACAAAAATAACATTAACTGTCCCCACGGGCTCCTATTTTTTCCTCCACAAAATGATCATTGCATTTTTCTGTGTTTGTTTCTTTTGCCCAAACCAAGCATTGAAACCATAACTTTTGAAAACTTTTCGAATAATTTGTTGTGTCACTTGTTGATATGTTCCTTTTTTCATGCATACACTTACCTAATTGGCTTTTCTTTTGACCCAAGAATACCTCTAACCCACTTATATATCTAAAGTTTATGTTGTTACAATGTTGGCAGATTCTTTGATCCAAAGGAACCTTTGGTTATGGTCTAATGTATTTAAAACTTTAATTGGAACCTCTAGGTGAGGCTTTAAGGCTATTTGAAATATATTAGAACCTTAGGTTAAGGTTCATGAAATGCCTATTAAAAACATACCAATTATCAGGTATAGAAGTTTTAACTTTTCATAAAGAGAAGGCCGTCAAGGTTGCAGTTAGATTTTAGAGTTAGTAATGATAACAAAAAAAGGTTTAAAAAAAAATAACAACATGATTGAACACAAGGATTTTTCAATCCAAAATTGCTTGTTGATCACAATACAACCTAACACAAATTGCAAAAGACTCGCAAAATGGCTTTACCTTCATTGACACACTCAAAATTAAAAAAACCTAATCCTAATCAATTGCCATTATTGTCATTATAATTGAGTATTCTTACAGAAAGTGGGATACATAATATCCCATAGTGATCGCAACTCCATCCAAATCCAAATCCATATCCATTTACCAAACTTTCCTACCATGGCTTTAGAAACTAATTCTAGGATGAAACAACATGGCATTTTCTTACATGGGTAGATAGGTTTTTCACTTTTGGAAATGGAAACCAGAAATCAATGTCACATCTGGATCAATTTCTACCTAACATATTGGTGCAAGAAAGAAGGGCAGATAGGGCTATCACTTTTGAAAATAGAAATAAAAAATCAAATGTTGAAGAATCCCAGCAACCTTCATATTGTTGGGAATTACTATCAATGTCTTCATATAGATGTGAATGGACCCAAGTCAGAACAGTGTCCAGTGGATGATGCGCTGGTGGGTGATGGTTCACCCTGGTCAGCAGGTTTTTTCCAATACCCATACCATCTGGTAAGAACTTTTTGAAAAACATTCATACCAGTACCAGATGGTATGCTCAAAAGTCGATATGTGCCCAATGCTGGTTGTTCTCAAGACATTTTCATACATAGTGATCAAACAGGGGAGGAAGCAGAACTGAAGAAACAAGCCTTCATGGGAAGTATATCGTCTTGTATTACTCATCCCTAGACCAAATTAGGTCCAAACTAATTCTCAGATGACCCGTTTTCTTGTGAAATTGCAAGTGTGCTTCAGTTGTCCCGACTTGGCATTAAAAACGTCTTTCAGAAAATTCAAAATGTACTAATGTATGACCAATTGTATTTGGCTTCGCAATACTAGCTCCCTAACCTATCAATAAAACAAATTGCATAGAGATCTTCACCAACCCTCTGAATATGTTGATTAGAGTTTTTATATGAAAATGGTCAGAATTGAAAAGCCATGTGTATTGAGTTTTATTAATGAATTTTCACTTGTTTCTAGCTGGATTGTAGTAGTAGTGAAAAGTTTTTATAGACATCATAGTTCAGGAATCTCTTCCAGGTGACACAAACACACTGTGCTTTCACTTCTTTGGCTGTCTTGGTGCATGAAAAAAGTGATGTGGAAGTCATGGATACATATTGCAAGAACTTTGATTTCCTAACCCTGGAGACACCATCCAAAATTCATCATCTCTAACACCTTCCAACAAATACTTCTCTATCTTCTTGTTGACATAGAATATGAGGTAAGTAAGAGTTTGGTCAGTCATCAGGATCAGCATCTAACAATTGTGATAAATTCATGCTCTAATTTGCAAATTGGAAAGACAAAAAACATGGAGAAAACAGAAGCACCATGTTCGGTGAATCTTTTCCTAGAGGACAATCCAAGTAATCTCTATGGCAGATCTTACAGAATATGTCACTCTATCTCTCAACTGGTATCACAAAATGCTGGCAAGTAAGTTTGTTCGTTCGTTCTCTGGTTGCAGAAACTCTAGACTAAATGGAATGTTGGAAAACAAGATCATTTCATCTTCAACTGCAAAATGTATCACAAGCCTGCACAAAAGGCATTTACAGTTCAAATTGTTTACTTAACAAAACTACCAATAATCTTGTAATGTCCAGAGCATTGTCCAACAAAAGTGGACCAACTTCTTTTCTCAAAATCTCTCAGTTGAATGCACCACAACTTGCCACCCCACCATATATCCTGGTACAGCACAGCCCCAGTTTTATGGCATTAGTGATGGACAAGACTGATGAATGGAGAAAAAGTATCAATGCAATTGCAGATTATTGACACAATGAGAGACAATGGACCTGGAAGTCCAAGTGCAAGAGCAAATGGTGAAACCTGATCCCCAACAAGGAGAGTGCACTTGCTTGTCTGCTTCAATAAGCTCACTGGACTGAAAGTAAAGCTCCCTCTGCACCTGCATTTGTCATCTGACAATCCCCTATTCACATCACATTTGCCATAGAGTTATCAACATAGAAAGCTACCTTGAAATTTGCTGCCAATATTCAACTGTTGTGCTCTTGATGTTCATGATACGAAATGCTGATAAAATTTCTGGTTGCAAAATGGAAAAATAGGGAACATTTAGACCTCAAAGCATTTAGATCCCTGCAAATGTCACTGTACACTTCCATCAGAAAGACAATGAGATTGAAGATGAAGCTGGAAGTAAACCATCATATGAAGCTCAGGAATGTTATACCCCTTGTCCAAAAGATCATAACATCTGATGCTGGCTCACCACTCTTATCAGCAATTCCTCCATACCCAACTGCACATTGTAAACCCACAGACAGTGCACTACACAAGCATACTCTCCTCTCCAGATGTTTCTCAGACTTCTAAACTTAGACCTGCAAATTTTAGAGCATCCGCACAAACACCGAGCCGTAAGCCCTGGATGAATAGGTACTGACAATAGCACGATTAGGGTTAGGAGCAGGAGCCATAACCAACAACAAGACGGCAAGACTGGCTGGAGGTATCCAGATGTCTCTCACTCTAAAGTGCGACCAGCAAATTTAGAGCATCCACGCAAACACCGAACCCTAAGCCCTGTAAGAATAGGTACTGACAATAGCACGACTAGGGTTAGGAGCAGGAGCCATAACCAAGAACAAGACGGAAATACTGGTGGGATGCATGATCGGTTCAACAAACTTCGTCTGATTGCAAACAAAGATTTGCATGTACATTTTCGCTCAATGTATTTTCCCTGCTTCTCGACATTCATCTACAGAATAAACTCAAGAATCTGGGTTCCGAGTTTCCGAAGTGGTAGTTGGAGAAGCAGTTCGTATTTGGCGGCAGAAGCAGCAGCAGCAAAATGCTACACATGTCAAAAGATGATCACAGATTTAGAGTCTCAAATGTGCGACTAACGACGAGAAGCTGGTTGCACACACGAATGCGACAGAAATTACAGCAATAATTCCATCTCACACCTAAATATTGTTGTGATTCATTGGATTATCACCAAAGGGCCGGATTTGGAGATTCCTCACAAACTCGACGAATTGTGGTTCCCACTTTTCTGCATTAGAAGTTGCTAAATTGAGATTGCAATTTCTGGTTATTCCCCGAAGTGGCGGTATTATTTTTTAGCGTGAGCAACAGATTCGATTGGGCCAGGAAAAGGAAATTATGTAGCACGTAATCGATTAGCTGTATTGGACGCATTTGGTGGGTTCTCACCAAAAGAACCTGAAGTTTGTCCCCGTCCCTACGAGGAGTCTTGAGACGTGACTTCTTCCCTATAGGATGGGGGGTGTGAGGAGATTTGTCGCTTACGATGAATTTCATCAAAACCTAATAGAAAAAGCGCAGGATGTTTGACATCAAACATCAAAAGCTCTAACTTTTTGCCTGCAAGTTGTGACGACCGTTACTTACGGACACTTTGCTGCAAATTTAGTCGTGTGGTTTGCTGCAAATTTTGCGTGTTCAATTCGACTCACGAAAGGCTTCCTTTTGGCCCTTTTGGGTTCCGGTATATCCAAAAGTTGTGTGTTCCGGTCTCTAACTGTTGAAAGTGTTGAATCCCATTACCGCACAGGTGTATTGGTTTTCTGAGTTACGCGAAGCTCTGTCTGTGACTTGGGCGGACTCGGATTTTGAGATAAAATAAAAAAATCTTTGAATAAGTTCTCGACTTTTTGTTGACTGGAATTCATCAATTTAGTAGAGACTTGTTCCCTTCTCCTGCAGAGGAATCGTTGACATTCTTTTCCACATTCATTGAGGATGACCGACGGGTTCAAAACTTAAAGACCTCGATGAGAGTTCGAACCATTGGGTACGAAGCACTGTCAGATCTACAACCTCAAAAGAAGTTGTTTTCATAGAGGAGTTTGTGAGGTTTTTTTTCCCCACTGGCTTCTTTGCTACCAGCTCCTTGTCCTGGCCGAGGAGGAGGGCTGCGCACTTCGCATGAAATCAATAGCAGAAACACCAGGATCCTTCTCACCCCTTCTTGGTCTCAGGATGTTAAAGGAAGAGATTTCTTCCCAAACGCGCCTGAAAGCTTTGATACAATCCTTGGAGTGGACGTATGGAGTCCTCTGGAAACTCTCTTCTGGTGAAAGGTAAGCCAGCGATTCCTGAGGTCCCGTTGATTGCACTCGTCTTTGCGTTTCAGCTTCGAGCTTCAACAAAGTTGTTTGTGGCTCAGGTGAATTTGTCACTAAGGTCTTGGCAAGGGGGAAGAGGCATGAGAAATTAGCACTGTGCTTGCTCCTAATTCACAACTTTGTGGCTCAGGTGAATTTGTCACTAAGGTCTTGGCAAAGCGGAAGAGGCATGAGAAATTAGCACTGTGCTTGCTCCTAATTCAGGAGCTCATGCGTTTGAATTCGTGTGTTCTATTACAGGCCGGTGCTGGAGTGGGCTCACGGATGGTTCAATTCTACGAGCTTAGAGTTTGGTCCAACTCTTGCGCCGCAATTCTACTCCATCTTCAAGACCTGTAGCTTCAAGGACCCTGGCTCACAGGGGTAAGTAAACAAGTATACTCCAGCGCAAAAGTTTGAGCAAGAAGAGGTGAAATCTTGTAGAGGTTGAAATGGGGAGGAGCAGCTTACGAACATCATGGTGTTCGCTCTTCATATCCAGAGATTGCCGTCGACCCTCAAGTGCCAGGGTCAAGAGATGACTACCATGACTAAAGAATCTTGGTGATCATCTCGCTTGTGAAGAAATTAGAAACAAAGCTGGTCGTGTTTGTGCTTGCAGGTATGCAGCCTTGGCGTTGCAACGAGACTGTGGTCCTCTTTGGTGGACAAGCAGCATGCCACAAATTCCCACAGACAAGTGTAAAGCCCAGTTCTTGCAGGTGATCTCCCAAGGAAAAATATGAGCCTCAATTTGCTTGCTTCACTGTACACCTTCGAATGCAACCATAGATTCTTTCTGGCATTTTATTCAAGTGTTGATGCTTGCAAGCATTCCTTCCTTTAGTTAAATGCTGGACACAAAGCTTCGTGATTTTGGTATCGAAGCTTTGGTGAGTCTTCTTTGTTTGAAGTTAAATCGTGTTCTTCTTTGTCTATTTCCTCTGTCACGCTTAGCGACAATATTTTCTTCTCATTTTTATGACTCTTTGTGTTTTGTTGGAACACGAGCACAACCCGTTACAGGAAGCGCGTATTCAGGTAGAGTTGCCATCCCTTGGGAGCATCTTCTTGAGTCATCCATTTCGCGTCGTTTCTTGCTTGAGCCGTTTGGATTGAACCCAGTTCTTTTTGAAGACAGTCGGTTTAAGCACAAAACCGGGTTTGAGCTTGTTGTATCAGAGGATTGTCTTGAAGAAACTCTAACATCTTACTCTTTGTTGACGCGGTCCAGACAATCGTTTGCATTCCAGGGCTTGGAGGCGATGGAGTCCGATACTGCACAGAATTGGCTACGACTTCTTTGGTAAGTGGGTATCCTCGTAAATATTTCCATATCGTGATTTGCTGCGTCTTAGCATGTTTCGGTTGATGATCATGGTGAGCTAGCTGGTGAACGTCACGACGCGTATCGAGTGGTGGAATACTCAAAACACATCCATCATCATCATCATTCAATCGCTTCCAATTTAGGAAATTTCTTCTTGTGCATGATACACGTGTAGTTTGCAAGATTTCTCTACAACTTGTGCTCAGTCAGAGAGGATTCAAGGGGACTGGGCGGTGAGTCTAGAACCGCATTCGTATCCGATCACCAGAGCCGTGTCCGTTCCCTTGTTTTCAGTCCCACCACAGGTCCTTCTCCCTCGTCATGGTCGTAAAGCATGGGCAGATTACGCACACAAAGACGCGTTCCTTCACGTGAAGTTTCGAATAAGTGGGTCCCATCTACGCGCTGGCTTATGACATCATCGAAGACCCGAGTTGACCGATCTTTCACAACAAATTGGTGTTTGAAGCTTTTGAATCCGTCTGCATCGCTTTGCACTTGAAGAACTTCCTGTTTCCAGCTTGATGCTACGTCTAGTTTCGAGCTCAGAATTGCTTGAAACTGTGTGTGTGGCGGGGGGGGACTGACACAACTTTGCCAATGTTGACACAGGTGCCGCAAATGGATTCGTTGATGAACAGCTTGCAGGACTATGTGTCGAAGTCCGTTACACCTCACATGTTTGGGACTGTGTCTAGACCCCCAAGCTCGGACCTGGATTCGACTTCAGGACAAGGATATCCTCACTTGCACTCAGGAACATCGGTTGCACAAATGACGGCCCCTGAAGGATTACCTTTACCTGGACCTGCTCAGCCGTTTCTTCCTCCTCTCAATCTCCACAGATACACTCCAGGCGATTTCAACGAATCTTTGGCGAGCTCAGGCGCAATTTTGAGATCAGAGGAGCCTTACTTCCAATGGTCTGCACTCGGGAATCAATCCCTCTTCTTCAACGATCATGACTTGCAGAGCGGGTTCTTCGACGACCTCGACATTGACGTTGGTGTGGACAAAACCTTGTTCAGTCCGCTGGATTGTAAGGCTGAGACAAAGGCGGCGTCGTCGAACGTTGACGTTCTGAATCTTTACACATGGGATTCTAACGCGTTTGACCCCGAAGAAGTTGTGCGACAGGCAGCAGCAGGACTGCCAGCATATTACGCTCCCACATCTCCTCTTCAGCATTCTACGCATGTCAATTCTGCGTCGTCTTTGCAGCCTGCTCAAATTGCAGAGTTGTCTAGCGCTAAGTCACTCGATTCATCACCTTCTTTGGGGACAGTTCAGAGCCTTCAAGCTGACTTACACTCTTCATCTTTTTCTCATCTTCTAGAACCGAGCCGCTCATTTGGTACTCACGAAGCTTCGGTGACGACAACGGAGCAGACAACTTCAAACACCGATGCGTTCCAACTGCGACAAACGACCCAGTGTGAGAGCTTCACACAAAACCCCGCAGCTTGGCCTTCTGCATATCAAGGCTCCAACTTAACAATGGATGTGCTCGACAACGAGATTGCCTCATGGCCAACATCCCATTTCTGGCATAGCCAGGAATCCCTATTCCAAAAACGCGAATGCAAACCAAATCTGCGAACATGCGTTGGAGACGATCATGCTTCACCGCGACAATCGTTGTTTCGGCGATGGACAGAGAAAATAGTCCCCATTATCCAAGAAGAAGCTGAACGACAGAAACTTGCAGAACAACAATTGGCTAAATCCAAGCTAAATCCTGCCGACAATATGAAAAGTTCCAATCCAGCTCATGACGAAGCTGCCCACATTCACAAGCTTGCAGAGAGACATCGCCGTTCCAAGTTCAACGAGAAACTGCATACTATATTCACCCTGGTTCCTGTGATCAAGAAGGTATAAAATCTGCATACATCTATCTTCTGCATCTGAAAATTTCCAATGACAATCTTTTGATTGTGTGCTGCTCATGTGCTGCTTGCTCAGTGATTTACAAATACACAAACCAAGAATGACTATGACTTTCTTCCCTTTCTTCCATCGATTACAGAAGGACAGAGTATCCATCCTCTCGCACACAATAGACTATATACGGCAGTTGAAGGCTGAAGTAGCACAGCTCCAGGAAAAATGTGCATCTTCTGTTCTTGGACATCAACAAGGAGGCACTACTACTACAATTGACAAAGTTCAACTTCCAGCAAATGTAACCACATCAAAACATGCTCCAAAAGAAGAAGAAGAAGAAGAAGAAGACTTTGAAGGTGGCTTACGTTTTGGAAGCATGACGGATCTTCTCAAGGTTGCTGTTTATCCTGACAATGAAGATGGCATGGTGATAAAAGTGGACACCAACAACAACCAGACACAGATGTTGATACAGATCTTAACTACCTCCCGAGATTTAGGACTGGAGGTCAGATGGTTCAACAGCAAGTTCATCGACAACCGAATGCATGTCACTGTAACTGCAACTGTATGTCCTCCATATCTCTGCCTCTCTCCTCCTCTTACATGCTTCTTTCATCAATGCAAAATTATCATTGATCAACCTCTCTCTCTCTCTCTCTCTCTCTCTCTCACATGCACACTTCTTTCATCAATGGTAAATCATACCTCCAAGTGTTCTCCATTTCAATCTTACAATTTCTTGATTGAATCTTCACTATAGATGATGAAGATGCTTGTTGCCTTGTAAGCGCTAGATCTGGGGTTTGTATTCTTGCCTCACCATGAATTTAGCAAATATTATATGTCAAGAATTCATGAGTTGGAAAGTGGGTGGTTTGATCTCAGGCACAAGGTAAACATGAAATGATGAGCTGTCAGCAAGTGCAAGAGGCACTTCAGCAAGTTCTGGTTCCATTTGACAGCAGCCCTTCATCTACTATAACTTCTGGGGTAGAAACTTTTCAATACACATCATCTTAATTGAGTCAATCATCACAAGACATTTCTTCAATTTGTCAGGTATGTTGAATTTCAGAGACCACTAGCATAGACTAAGACCCCAGTTTTGTACATGGTAGATCGCTTGAGAATTAACGTAGGTTAGGTGTGTGATCATATTGAGCATCTCTAGAGAGATGGTGATTAGTCCAGCATTTGAAGGTGTTTGATGATCCTATTTGAGGATTCCTGGAGAGCAGAATAGTCCAGCACTTGAAGAAGCTGTTTGCTGATCTTAATTGAGGATTCCCTGGGAGCTTAATAGCACAGCATGTGAAGGCAAACAAGATTTCTTGATCTTGTTTCAGGATTTCTGGATAGTGTAATAGTCCAGCATTTGATGATGAAGAAGGTTTGTTTTATCTAGTTTGAGGTTTTCCAGAGAGTGGAATAGTCCAGCATTTGAAGAAGACGACGCTTTGTTGATCTTTTTTGAGGATTTCCAGAGAGTGCAGTCATCCAATTTGAAGATCTTCATGTTGAGGATCTCCTGGAATGCAATAGTCCAGTATTTGGAGAAGGTGTTCGTTGATCTTGTTTAGGACATTCCCAGAGGCTGGATAGTCCAGTAATCTAGAAGAGTTCTAGGCATGTAGGTCTGTGATTCACAGAATGTAAGATATTGCTCTAATATTACTGTGTTGAGGATTGTGAATACATTCACAGACTTTAGTATTACTGTCATCAAGCTATCACACATTCTTGATGTGAGAATCATGTCTACTGTCAAACAAACATTGCATCATCTCTTTGCTTTGGGCTCATGATTTTTCCATTTGCTGTCAAACTGTTAGAAAAGACTTCTACCACAATTCTACTTACCTCAATTCCATGACTTGATTCGAGTATCAAGAGTGAGCGGACATTTATTGATGAGTAATGTTAGGAAGTATTCAAATCCATTGAAAAATAAAATAAACTTTTGGAAAGACTCGGCAGCCCTTGAAAGGATGTCAGTCTTTCCAAAAGAAACTGAAGAAAAAGAAAACACCCACAGTCATCCGAGTATCCAGTGATCTTGATTGTGACAAAATTGTGTTTGGAAGCCAGCACCACTAATACATCCAAATAACTCTGGGGTTTTGTCGTGACCCAGCACCCACCAAACCCTGTATGAGTCAGTTGTGGACGAACCATATCTGTAGAACCCTATCCAAAATACCCGTCTACCACCTCATCCTATCCAACTTGACCTCTGTTGGTACCAATGTTGGGTAGTTGGCACCAATGCTGATCAACTTTTTTCTTTTTTCTTTTCTTATGTTTTCATATGGTTTTTAATAATTCATCATTATTTTATGTCAATGTCAAATTCAATTCAAATTAATATAAATACCATGGACATAAAAAAAGCACATGTTAATTTGCATTTTCATATCCATGTTGGTGAGTAAGGAAAAAAGTGACATAGTTATATAAATAAGAAATAATTATTAAGAAAGAAGTGAGGTAGGTCAGCTTGAAAATGATGTACTTGTATTTGGAATTGTCTCTAGAATAGTTCAAAGACAATCATATAAAGGATTATGTAAAATCAGTTGTCTAGATACAACCATACACAAAAATTATGCAAATTCTTCCATATACCATTTTTGAAATTTCTCATCACTAGAATTAACTATTTCTGTAAGCAGTTATGTACCATAAGTAAGCAGGTAGGGAATGTAAGTAAGAAATAAGGGTTACATAAAGCAGAGTTGAGCCCAGTTCCCATAAAGCTTGCCCCTGAGGGCTTTACACAGCATAAAAGTCATAATAGGTTTTTTTAGCAAAAAATCTTGTGATACTTGTCAGATATCACGAAGAAAAAAACGAGGATGGGCTTTTCAAAAATATAATGCCTGTAAAGGCGAGTAAGTATTATATTTTCAAAAAGCCCTGGCATATGACACTCTGTAAGGTTACCTGAAAAATGCCCCAAAAAAAAACACATGTTTTTACAGCTTATGGTGCCTCTGGGTAGGTAGGTAAATGTGGAATCTTGATGGTTGATACATAACAAAACACTGTGATTAGCTAATGAAAGTGAAAATTTGAAAATTGTTTCCTGTCCACACATGACTGTCATGCACGGTGCACTGGTGGATGCATGTTCACTGTGGCAGAAAGGCCCAAGTGCATTGTCTGCTCAGAGGATTCCTTGCTTAACAGATGCTTGACAATTCATTGATTAACAGACTTTTGATGATGCTTTGCAAATAAAAACACCAATGATGACGCACTTTCCAAACACTGTTGAAAAGACTGCTTGTCTTGTAGCAACACACTTCCAAAAACTCCAGTTGGATAAAGAGCATGTGTGAAATCAACTGTCACCATTAGGTGGGCAATCAAGTTACATGACTCCCCAAACACCCCCTGCAGGTTTTTTTTTTAATGTAACTGATGATCTTTAGTTTAACAAATCATTTTCTTAAGTTAAGTTGTGTAGTAGGTAGATATTTCAGGTAGAATATAGAGAGAGAGCATGCGTAAAATACAACTGTCATCCTGAAGTGTGCAATCAAGTTACATGACTCCCCAAAACCCGCTGCATGTTTATTATATGTGACTGATGGCCATTGGTTTACCAAATCATTTTCTCAAGATCAGTCATGTGTAGTAGGTACATATTCCAGGTAAAATACAGAGAGAGAGCATGCGTAACATGCAATGGTCATCCTTAGGTGTGCAATCAAATTACATGACTCCGAAAACCTCCCTCCATGTTTATTATATGTAACTGATGAGCTTTGGTTTACTAAGTCATTTTCTAAAGGTCAGATGTGTAGTAGGTATATATTTCAGGCAAATAGAAAGAGAGCATGTGTAAAATGCAACTGTTACGTGTCGAATCCAACGTTCTGACTCTCATAGAAAGAAGTTCTGTTGCATCTTTATTTTTTTCCCCTTACTTCAGAAAACGTGAGTATCATCTATAATTGGAACTTGTAAAGATGGGACTCATGTTTTGTGCTTGCAAATAGAGTATTAGCGGTACACTCAAAGAACATCTACATGTGTTGGTGATAACATGTGAGGATTAAAATTTGATCCGTGGTATATAGTATATACATCAGCCAATGCTACACACTTCCTTGCTCAGATTGTGGTAATTGGTAAAGACCCTTGCTCTGCTTTTGCACAATGGTACTCCACTTGCAAAAAGCAAAGTGAAGAAATTGCAAGGATGCAGCATTCTGGACCCAGTCTCATATGACAGTCTAATACGCAACTCACTTGTATTGGACAAGTCATGGCAGCATTTTCCACATGCTTTCCTACAGTTTAAAACATTATGTCTAAATTATGAAGCCTCCTCGAAACTTGCTTAGCACACGGAATCTCTCAATTGGAGGCTCTCTATTGGGAAACTCAGCTGCAACCTACAAGGAGTGGTTCAAATCCATACTTGTGCGACCGCAACAAACAAGGCTTTTTTCAGGAATTTTTGTTTGTAGCGAAAGTGGCTATCATCCATACTAAGATATTGAAAAAGTGGCTATCATTCATTCCTATGAAGATGTAGCCTAGCTATAAACCAAATGTGAAGAATAAATCTTTAGTCGTCCTTCTATATTTTTGGCTACAAACTTGAAAACCAAATATAGAAATCTTGCTATATATATATATATTTCCTCACAGCTGGCGTTTGAAAACCTCCAAAATCATGTAATTTTGTGAAATTTTCGTTTTTAATTTCGTTTTTGGGCCAAATTTCGGTCAGTAAAAAAAAGGCTGACCAGTACTAGAAGAAGAATTGATCTGTTGTAGTATTAAATATAGGCAACTTTCAGAAGTGGGGTTCTACCACTGAGTAAATAATAGGTCAACGAGTAAACAGTATTGAGCTCTTCAATGCATTGACAGTCCATATCATTGACTCTTACTCCCTAAAGCCACTTGGCTGAATGGCCTCGGTGATGTGGAGAATTGGATCAGACGTGAATAGGTACCTACGCATCTGCTGATGGGTTTAGTCTCAGGTATGCATCATGGCAAAATGGTCATGGAAAGAGGAATGGCCATATGGACATTAGGCTTTAGGGTTTACCTAGGTCAAGTTGTAAAGTCTAATCTTATTCTACATCCAATACATAGAGCTTGACATCAAAGATTATGTAGACTTGTGTTGTGGGTGTAAGTGTAACTAGCTTAGGCATTTTACATGTTGTGTAAAATCAAATAAGTGTAATTCATTTTACACCTACACACCTAAGTTTATATTTTTTACATTTTATGTTGGACATATTGTAGGATAACACTTGCATGGCATGTGTGCATATGTTTTAAAATGCACTTACATGATGGGTCATGTAATTTTTATTGGTTGTGTAAGTGTAAATAACATTGCAATATCTTTATTTTTATACAAAATCATAATCTTCAATGACAATTGCAATTGCAATATTCACATTATGATTCTTATTTTTTTGTGGGAGGATGAACATAATACATAATATGTTTTACATATGCTGTATTTTTCATTTTTTTACAAAACTTCTTTCTCTAGAAGATTCAAAATGATGGCTATGAAATTAGTGAAACTAATTTAGCAATGAAAGAAGGGAAAAACGGGGACAAGAGAAAGGGAAAGGGACAAATGGTATGTATGAGGAAAGCAAAGGGGTAGGTAGAAGAAATGAAAAAGATAGGTACGGAGGAATGATATCTTGTAGAGTTCCTTTCTTGTGATTGCCTGGCAACTTTGACTTCCATTGTGGTCTTACATTATAGAATGTAGGGTTACTGGGAGTTTTTCCATGCTATTTTTTTTCATTACATTTTTTCCAAATGTAAATGGTGGCATCATGGTCATCTTGCAATTTTTAGGATTGATGTAAGCTTCATCAATTACTTGTTTCAAATGAGATGCACTTTTTATCACTTTGCACATCAATACAAGAATTCATGATTTTTCAAAGTTTAAAATTTCAATAAAAAAACCCATTTTAAACATTGGTCTAAATGACCAATCAATCATTTTGGAAGTTATTTTGAACATGTCCAATTTGACTAATGATCTTTTTGATTAATCAAATGCATTTTTTGATTGGTCAAATGAAACAATTATTTTTGGCAACCTTGCAATTTTCAATTATTTTGAAAAATATTTTGAAAAATTAATGTTCAAAGAAATGTAATTAATAGTAAATAGTAGGTAGGAGCCTACTAACCATTTTACACACACATTATTAGGGTTTTATTTTTCAAATTCTTCAAGTAGGCCCATTGATGAAAATTCCCACCATTAACTAGCATTAAATGGTGACTATCATAAGTGAATTCTAACATTTTTACAAAATATTTTTTAGAAGTGGCAACCTAGGAAGTGCTTAGGTCTAGATGTGATTAATATACTTATTTTGATTTTTTTCAAATGACAAAAAAATCCTTGAAAATCTCTTCTTTTTCTCTCCTTTTTTGAAAAAATAAATCACCCACTACATACCTATGTATATTTGCATGTAACATACACACACACACACAATATATATATATCATTCAATGTCTTGGCCAACCAACCACCACAAGACTTTATAAGATGTTTCCTCCAAATTGTTATACAAATTTAAATTTTCACATGCATTCTTTTTTCATTTTCCTTTTTACCTACCCACTTACCACCTACCAAAATACCTACCACCTACTTACATACTTAGCTATAAATCATTTTTTTAAAAATATGAACTTTGACAAACTTTATTGTGATTATCTAAAAGAATTTGTCCAATTAACATATAATGAAATGTAATTATGTTTTTATAGTTATTTTTTATTTACGTAATATTGAATTTCATCTTGTCTTTGTTAAAAGAGGTTTTCATGTGATTCAATAGAAATCTACAATAAAAGTTACTATTTTTCTCAAATTTATTACATGTCATATTTGACTACATTTCCCATTTGACTAAAATGTTGTTTTTAGAAACTAAAGTTGTTTATTTTTTATCCTTTTCTATTTACATCACATTTGACCAAGTAGGTATAAATGTCACTTCAGCAACTAGCTGATTGAACAATCAAAAGACCCATGTCAATTCAACAAGGCCTTTAGTAAAATTGATCAAATTCATAGTCAAAACAAAATGAGGAATAAGTTTGATAGCTTGAAAAGCTATGGATCATTGTAGGGCATGTTTTCATTGTGATCTTGCCTTGTTGGTTAGGAAATTGCACTTGTCGTTGAGAAGTGGGAAGTGCAACACCTTCATTTTTTTTGCAAACCAAAATTTTCAGAAATAGTCAACAAATCAATACAATCAAATTTTTGCAAACTATAATCTTGCATGACAGTGGGATTATAACCTTTTTTTGGTGGGAAAGTGATCACAATACCACAATATTCAGGTTTGCAAATGAATATATTACATTTTTAGGTGCAGTCATGTTAATATGTACCAATGTAGTTGTAACCATTTGTTTTGTTGCTTGAAGGACTTATAAAATAACTTGAAAATATTGAAAAATAAAAGATTTTGCACCAAAAAAGAATCCTCACATAATATTGTAAAATTTTTTTAAAAAAAAAAACATTTCAAAGAATATTTCATTAAATTCCAAATTTACCAATCACTTAGGGGGCACCTTTGACTCATTATTATGCTTGGACCCTTTCTCTTTGGATTTTCTTTCTTCACAAACTGTACAAAAAATTGATTTTGGTTTATAATTTATGATATATATTTACAACAATGGATGTGGGAAAAAAAAATCATAATTCAGGTTTTGATTTTATGTGTAAGCTTATGGCAAGTGAGCAAAGGTGTTGATACTCAAAGGCTTTAGGCATATCGCCAAATGATAAAAACAACTTTAATTTTTCAAATGAAAAGGATCCTACATTGAAAGGCACCCATGCCTCTTCATCCACATGTGTCAGTATAAAGATCAAAAAATATGTCACTCAATAATCATAATTAACAAAAGTTCTATTGATTTTGCAATCATAAAAGTCCTTGCCTTGGGCTTTTATTTTGGTTGTGAGTGATGGTGAGGCCCCTAGTGTTAAGAATGTGTAACAAATGTGTTGTTTTATTCATTTTCCTGAGTTGTCTTGCCTAATCAAATTGAAAAGAAGACGAAGGGAAAGAAATGCAAGGGAACTCATTTGCTGCAGATACAGGAAAACAAAAGCTATGAAAGATGCTTCAACAAAACAAGAAGAAAGAAAAACACACAAGGGAAAGGGGTTGGTCATAAGGCAAAGGCACACACTTTTTCATTTATTTGTTTATATTGTTTTTGTAAAATTTTACACAATGTGTAAAATCACATGAATATATGTATTTTTGGTGTTTTACACTTACACTTAACCAACCAGTATATCAAGTCATCTACACAGAGAACACTTGTGTAGACATCCACATTGTAAGACCAATCAAAAGTTGTTCTTTCATGACATGTTTTCTCCTGCTTTTATTTGGCTTGTACTTCTTGTAAATGGGTTCTCATACCTGCCTTTTTTTTTAATAGGGTAGACCAGCCCATCACCAATCACCTGCTTATGACCGAACACTTATTTATATCTTCATCACATGTGCTTCATTTTGAGCGATTTAAAATGTTATTGGAGCATTACCTCAAGCTCTAACAATTATCTTTGAAGTGCAAAGGATTAATGAAAAAATAACAAGAAGAAAAATAAGCTTTCCAACTTATATAACATGTTTTTTTTTTTTTTCCTTCTCTTTGGACCCCTTATACTTTCAAACCTCATAACTTATTTCTTATTCATTTTAAATGATTTAAAGTGCTACAGGAGCATCACCTGAAGTTCTACAAGTCATGTTTGAACTCATACAAAGAATTTTTCAGGTGTTCAGGAACCAGCCTTGGAAGCTCACAAGGGTGCCACCATGAGGACTGTAGTGCTCATGCCGATGAACAGATTGAAAGAAACTACAACATTCCATTGTAGTACAATTGTCACTTTTCACAGGTCCTCAAATCAATTGCACAAAACCTCCCAATAATGGAATGACAAAATTTGGAATGACAAACAGAGAGGTTCAAATTATTGCACAGTTGAAGACTGTTGAGTATCAAGCTTAGCCAATGATACACATAATGATCAAATATTGAGAAAGAAGGTACAGGGATTGTTTTGGCCTGTGACTGATGATCACCTTAACACCAGTAAACTCTACCAACAACTCTTTGAACTCAGGATGTGAATGTTTCACACCATTGCTACAAGCTGTGAGACTTCTACGAAGATGAAAGACATGATCCTCCTCTCTCATAAGCTCAAAGTCTGAGTGGGTTTGGGCAATTGACCTTGATGTTGGTCATCTATTTGACACCTTATGGCAATCTTTAGTGACAAATTTTGTTCACAAAGGAACAAGAAGGTCCAGGAAGTGAATCAAATAGTGTAAGTACTTCTTGGATATGTGGGTGCATACACCATTTGATTGTGCTACTTTTCTGTAAGCCACCTAGTGGTATGCTTCACATACACCACATGTTGTAAGCTTGTAATTGAACTTCTAACTTCACAGACAACCCTGAAATGTTTGCATGCATTCAAGACCTGATGCAGATTCCCATCAGAATAGTAACAGGAGAAAGGTGTATTGAAAGGGATTCAACCTAATATGCCTAGCATCAAAGATGGCAAAAGCTGCATCCAATTCACCTTATGTAATTTGTGATCTTTCTCCTCAATTCTCCTCAATTGTCATTAGTTGGCAGTCTTCCATGAGCATTTATTGGACAATCTGCCACTATGTGAAGTTCACTTGATTCCATCTTCATCATACTCTTTTTTACATCCGCTAACTTGCCACTTCACTTGATTGCTGACCATTTCAGCACAGTTATGAAGTTAAACACTGGAAACAAAGACATGAATTCCATCCTGCATTTTCAACTGCAGAGAAATCATTCACAACACTCATATGCTCAAAAGAACAACACAATTGTACCTATCAGGGAAGTTCTGTTTCATGCAGCTCCCCTGGAGAATCAGTTCAAAGAAACCACTCTTCCTGTGGAAGTACACTCTATAAGAGCTGTGCTATCTACTTACTGGTTTCTCTCTCTTGGTGGGCAATCAGCCACATTTGGAGAAAATGGGGATTTTAGGTATTTTCTTTCTTTCAGATACACCAATACTTTCAGACATCCTTGGTCTTTTTCTTGGCGGATGTATCAGACTTATCTTGGGTACCTCCACCAAATTCACAACTTCCAAAGGGAACTCCTGTGGAAAGAACTAGAACCTGGAAATAAAGCTAGTCATGATCAGCATGAAGCAATAGGCACAAGGAGTTCTGTTGTACCAAGGCTCTTTTAAGAAGAAATACAAAGATCATAGTAGATTGGAGAGTCTTTTGTCTTTTCTCCATTAGGAGGCCTCAGCATTGGAAAATGCTAGCTAATCTACAAAGAAAAATAATATAAAACTGCACAATGAAATTTATGATTCTCCTGAATTTGCAACCTCAAAACTGATATCTAATTCTCCTATGTAAACCCAAGCTGAAGAGCAAGTTCTTGAATCATTGAGGTCAATGTGATTTGACATTATTGGTGCTCAATGAGTATGCTATGCCTCTTTTACATATTAGGAAAACCCGAGTTAAACAGTAATCAGAATGAATGAGTCTTTAGGCGACAGCCTGATGCAATTCCTCTTATAAATTTAACAAGTGCTCAAACTTTGGGAATTATTATTATGATTTTAAGTCAAATTTCTGAAAGGAATTGAGCTCAGGCAAGAATAAGTTTATGGATATTGCAGATCTAACATAACAGCAACCAATCAGCAAGCATGAAAAAGAGGAAACCAGCAAACCCTGAAGTAAAAAAGAATAGAAGACCACAAAGAAAATTGAGAGGGTTTGAACGACAGTCATGGTGATATCCATGTCCTTCAAACGGAACATGTATGATATTGACCACCTCTCCCATAACTTCATAAGTTTCCAGCAGCAATGGGTGGAGATTCATGTCAACACATAAACCAAGATACTGAGTTTCTGTCACATGACCTGCAGTAAGTAACAGGAAAATTCAGCCATGATGCTGACAAGCTCAACAAAAACCACAAACAGAAGGAGAAGACCAAAAAACCAAACAAGAGAGAGGAACACAAAAACATTAAGAAAGAGAAAGAGGAAGAAAAGGCAAGATTTAATGGAAAAACCTGAAAAATAGACAAGGAATAGAAAAGAGAGTAAAACAAGGAGAACTTTCAGAGCAAGGACTTTGGAGGCTAGAGTGGCCTTAGAAAAGCTCCTCGCTTAGGCTTAAGTCCTTGTGTTTCCCATTTGTTCTACATTGAGGTGAACTACAAAAACACTCAGACTGGTCACTGATCTTAGCTGCAGCGGCTATCTGTTTAGAGGTCACATAAGATGATTTTAGACCTATGTAATTGAGCACCTGAGACTATCAGTTGCAGCAGCAGCATTGCTGTTCATGAAGGTTTAGAGGAAACACATGATGATATTTGGTTATATGTACTTGCACACCTGTTTTATGTGACACATATAGAATGGAAATTGAAGGCACACAAAAATGAATTCAGATGTGTTTGTTCCATGCATGTCAAAAACATTTGAGTCTGCTCAACAGAGACATTGTGCTACAAAACACTGGAAACAATATATGCTTCAAAATTTGATCAATCCCTAGTTGAAGTTATGGCAAACATATTCCCTGGTTTTGTCCATTTCAGATCATGTGCTTACTAAAAGCATTCTCCAACAATGACTCTTGTAGATCAAGGAAGATAAGCCGTATTAAATTGCACTATGGCTTGAGTTCCAGTGGAAGCCATGATTTCTTTGAAAGGCACCATCTTTTTGCTGTTCTGATCTATGAAGCTGCCAAAGAAAGTGCAACATGGAAGATGAAGCTGATCCATAATTCATCAATTATGTCAGACAAACAGTTTAAGCACAAAAAAAAACAATGCCCATTGATTGTGTGATTAAGGTTTTCAGTGATTCGAAGAATATGGGTGTGACAGTGGGAATGTACCTATGTGCTCACTGCTGGATTTAATTCATTTGAAAGAAAGGATTTAGGTGCTGCAACAGTTGTATGCTAATGTTGAATCATTTGATGAACATGGGCCCAACAGTAGCTGTGTTTTTCCTCAGAATTTTTTCTGTTTGTAATTGGGGCTATTTCCCTTAGGAAAATGTAGAAAAAGTGGCAATCATCCCAAGGAAGATTTAGTTGAATCTGGCTATAAACCAAAGATGAAGTTTGGTTCTTCAATCATCCCTCTATATTTTTGCTACACACTGAAAACCAAAGTAAAGAAATCTGGCAAGTTTTACTATTTGTTTCCTCACTTTTGACAATTGAAAACCTCCAAAATCACCTTTTTTCTTTTTTGATGATAATCTATCTATTTAAGAAGGTTGTTTGTTTGTTTTGTTTGTTGAGAGACCAAACCATAACACATTGCACCGCACACTTGGTACATTGAAAAGCCCTGAAGGAGTAAGCATGCATTGAGGTGGTTTCATAATGTTTAGATGTGCATTGCAGGAGCTATTGAACAATTTTGTCATTGAAAACTCAACAGAATCAAAACTAAAAAATTTAGGGAGGTGAAATTGAGCTGCACTTTTGATTGTGCAAAGCAATTAATGAGTGAGATTTAATGGAGATGATTTCATAATTTTCAGATCTATGATGTTGGGATATATTGAATTTTGAGTAATCTTTGTCATCAGAAATTCAATAAAAATTCAAATTTTAAATTCAATTATGACCAACAACATAGGCCACACTAGTCTATCTTTTAAAGAAGGTTGTTTGTTTGTTTTGTTTCTCACATTGAGATCTCCAAAACCACAACCATGCATTTCATATTGTTGGAAAGCCCTTGATAAGTAGGGGTGCACTCAGGTGGTTTCATAATCTTTAGACTTAAGATGTGAGATATATTGAATCTTAAATGTTTTTATCATTGAAAATTCAACTAAATTACAAAAACTGATTTTGGAAGGCGAAATTAGTTGAGTAACAAGTTCACAATTGGGGCAACAACATCAGCCACATTAATCTATATAGTAAGATAAGTGTTAGTTTTGTTTTGCAATCATGATGTAACCCTCCCAAACCACCATGAGGCCTTTCATTGCATTTTTGTACCATTAGAAAGCCCTCAATGAGGCAGTGTGCACACTTCTGATTTCCTAATCTTCAGACCAGCATAACAAAAGTTATTACATTTAAAATAATTTAGATCTTTAAAATTATTCACATTTTTTTAATGATTTTTTTCCATAAGAATTGAGAAGTTAAGCTCACTTTGACAAGAATAGTCTTGGGATGAGCGATCTTGGACCAATGGCACGAAGGCCCACTAGTGGTGGTGGCAACCTTATTTGTACTAGCAAAAGCTCTCCAAAAAATGAAATTAAAAAATCAAAAATTTCAAAAATGAAGTGATTGTACAATTTAGATGGTTTTGTTGAAAAACATTTAATTTTTAAAAATGATGGGTTTGTTTGTACTTCATATCTGATTTATTGCCAGATTTGGCTAAATCTTCCCATAGAAGATTGCCACTTTGGCTGCATCAGCTACTTCATAAAAAAAAACACATGGGTGGTGCCAGGGGTTTTCCAATGATGTAGCCACACTGGTGATTGTCCACAAAAGGAATTAGCCAAGTATGACTATAGTCAAGAGCCATGTTTCTTTTTCTTTTCTTTTGATATCAAAATTTTGTTGCAATTTAACAAAAAAAATACCTTAATTAGTCGAATTTATGCCAGGAAAAAAAATTAAAAATTCTCCAAAAATTTCCCAATTTCTTTGTTGAAAACTGGTGAAATTTCACCAGGAAAAAAAAAACTGGGACTCCAGAGAGAAAAGTAGAAAACTTTAAGAAACCTCCTATTATACTTTTGCGACCTCCTGAAACCATATCTAAATATGGCAAATTCAGATGCATTCTTTTCCTCAAAATATGGCAAATTCAGATGCATTCTTTTCCTCAAAATATGGCAACATAGACACATTTTTTTGGCAACATAGACACATATGTATTTTTAAAAATTTGTCTCTGCAGTACGAAAAATTAAAATTCACCAAGAAAAACACTGGGTGGTGGTGGTGGTAGTGCTACTCTGGTTGGCACATACATGTCCCTCCAGCAACAAACTAATTTCCACAAAGCAAAGAAAGAAAACTCCATTGAACCTGGATGATTCCACCACTTATTACTTTACTTCCCATGTGGCATGATTGAGTAGGTGGGCAGATTCTTGCACCATATTTGTAGTAGTGGTAGATCTGATCACACACACACAAAAGGAAATTGCTTTGCTCTCCTGGAATTGTATGGATTGTTGCAAGTTCCTTGTCTTGAATGACTTGAGGAATTCATGTCCTGGAATTGTGGGGATTGTTGCAAGTTTCTTGTCTTGACTGATTTGAGGAATTCATGTCGTGATGATTGTTGTTTTGTTGCATGTCTTTCATTGTTATTTTGTTCTCTGCTCCATTGGAACTGTGCTGGGTTTTACTTCAGGAATCATAGATGGGATCATTTATCTCCCTCTGACACGATAAATTTTGAGCTCCTTTCCAACAACTTTGTTACACTTTCCCACTCTCCAGGTGCTTGCTCTAAAAACATACACTTGGTGTGCTTTTTTGGAAGTGTGCAATTGGAGCTTCAATTCCTTTGGTCAAGTCAAAATCCAACATTATTCAAATTCTTTGATGCTTCCACCATGTTCCCTTTCAGAATGAATGAAACTTTTTGTGGTGAGAAACTAACTTACTTGATGGTTGCAAGCAACTACTTACAACAACCACCATCCTCCTTAATTCATTTCCGTGCTCTAATTTTTAAATTTTGAGTTTTGGTAAAATGATCAGAGCAAGGAACAAGAAACCCTGGGTTAGTCCACCCAATCAAACTTTTGACATCAACCAGAGCTGCTATGACCAGGGTTTTTCCTTTCAAATCTCTGAGCTATGTAGACTGGCAATTATCCAGAAGAGGAGTTAGCCAAATTTGGCTAGAGATCAGAGAGAAAAGTAGCAATTTTTTGAAACCCGGATATATACTTGCAACATACAAGAACCTACGTCCATATATGACACCCTCAAATTTTTTTCCTCAAAATATGACTACTTATGGTCTTTTTTCCCTAGAAAATCCTTTGGACAGGTCACAACCCCCCCTTTGTTTTGTGACTAAGTGGCAAAAAGTTGCCACAAAAAAAAACCCTGGCCATGACTGAGAGCTTGGTGTGAGAACCTCCTTGCATTATGTCTATGCATTGCACCAAAAAGAAAACGAGACAAAACAAATGTGGCTGAAAGTTTGGCTAGACAACATATTTTTGACCTACCATGGTGCTCAACTCCATATACTTACACCACCCATAGGCTTTGTTGGCCCTTGTGTGAAAGGAATTGAAGCTCCAATTGCACACTTCCAAACAGCCAAGTGTGTTTTTATTTTCAGGGTTTGTTGCAAAGTGGAAGTTCAACTAAATGATGCACACCTTGGTTTCACCTTCAACAACAAAACATTTCATCAAGTTTTGGTGGACGATTTGGAGTTAGTGCAAAACTAGGGAAAACTTCCAATTACTAAATCTTATGATAAATTCATTCTCAAACATTTGAGAGGGGGAATCTTGCAATACCCATCCCTACCATCATCAAGTTTCATTACTTGTTGAACTTAATGAAACTCTTCTTGCATTTTAGGAATGGACCAAGGAAAGATTGTCACTTTTGAGACAAAGGTATCAAAAGTTGGTGAGCAAAGGGGTGAATACGATAGGCTATCTCTTATTGAGGAAATAGTACAAAACAACAAATGCTAACTGTCAACACTTTAAGTCTTCTATCTCCTCTCAAGGGAAATATGGCAATTATTCTTCAATCTTGAATGTTTAAAGTTGCAAATGATTGTATTCTCAATAACCTTTATTCCCCAAAACACGACAAATGAAAACTTAGAAACAAAGAAGACGAGGAGAAAAACCAAGGAAGAAGATCCACAAGAAGGGGCCTAATGAAGAGGTCTTCAAAATTTAGTGCCCCTACCTACTGCTTGTAACAGATCAGGAGTAGGTAAGGGAGGTATTTCTGCGGGAAGTGATGAAGCCAAATTCAACCATGACTCACACAAGATGCTTGTCTCTTTTGGAGAGCAATGGGAACCCATTTGTTGGATGAAGGTGATGAGATGATTGCATTTTTGGGAGAGAAATTGAGACCCATTTGTTTGAGTGAAGGTGAGGGGATGAGAAAGGAGAGAGGTGAAACAAAATTTTGAGACCCATCAATCATACGACTATTGAGCTTGTGACCCCATATTCATCACATCTTTCTAAGGTTGATTGATATGGTATTCTAATGGGAGAGATAGCCAATAAACTAGACTTTAACAAACATTGTCAATGGGACCTCTCTCCTACTTGCAGGCTTATCATGCAAATATACTTCTCTTATTTTCATCCCATCATAAAGGGCACCCATAGTCAATCATACACAAATGTAGTTCAATTCAATGATTAGTTAAGCATTATTGTTGTTATTAGTCATTGCTGACTTAAACACCAGTTTAGACCTAATTACTTGTGTAACTAATTGTGGGGATTTCCTGCTTTTCTGAACACATTCTGGGGGAAAAGAGTTTTATATGAACACAATATACATGAGCATAATCCAGCCCAACAGTTACCTAGGTTATATAGTTTTGGTAAATTATTCAAAAATCCAATCTACCAGAACGTGAAGATTTACAGAGTTCCAAAGAGAACAGAAAATTTGCCTTTTTGGAAACCTCTAAATCTATGAAGATGGTACATCATTGAAAAATTCCAGCAATGTAAGTATATAACACAACATTATGTTTCAAACATTTTAGGTCAGGAAGGTAGCTATGAAAAATAGATCTGGTGAGCACACCAGATTCCATACAGTTCCCTAAAGAGATAGTTTTGTAGTATATTGGAGTATTGTTTGTGAAACTTATAGGAAAGAACCCAACCCTAATTACCTTGGTTGGTTTAAAAGACCACTAATGATTGGGACCATGTTCTTAGAGACATATGGTTTTTGAGTAAGGATCGGAGAAAATTTGAATCAATATTTGAAATTGCAAATCTAATATATATATATAATCTTTATGGTATATATTGTGACTCATAGTAATTAGTTGTGGGAACCATCAACATTTTTTTTTTCCCCTTTGTGATGGGCATCTTTGATTGGCCCATCACCAAAAATTTAATCAACCTTTGGACGATCCCAAAATAGATATGTTGTACTCTAATTTGGGTTGCTTATGTAGGTTACAAGAGTACAACTTAGACCATAGGATAGGGGATAAAGTGAGTGGCAACTACTTTGGGATATCCAAGGAGCACCTTTCATTGGACATGCTTGACATGCAAACAGCTGTGGGAAATCAAATCACACCCACCCTCTAAACCTTCCCAAAAGGAAAAGCCCATGTCCCATCTCCCCTCCCAAAAGGAAAAAAAGCTAACCCCCTTGGGTGCTTGCTTTATTCCTCCCTCTATTCTTTACCATTTTTTGCCTAGGCTAATGGCAAGGGTTGAGAGTATGAGTGTACATAGAGATGTGACTATCCAAACCAAGGAATTGTCAAAGGAACCACTTGGAAACGACAAGGAGCAGCTCTATGATAGGGGTAACAACACAAATCTGCAATATTCAAGAATGAATTCCCACCAAACCACCTTTCTTAAAACATGCTATAGAAATGAAAGCAAACTAGTCTTTGGCTTTGTCCCACAATTTAATACTTATATAATTTCACATGCCCCAAATCTTGCAAAGCATCAGCTGATTAGTCCAATAGTTCCACTCTCACATTGCTTTCATAATTTGTGTCATCTGAAGTCTAGCAGAACACAAGTCACATGCATGTTCAGAAGGGTGGTACAAACTTATGCCGGGGGTACTTATTTGTTCATCCTTCTTTTAATTAGTGAGGGGGTGCACCCATAGTTTGTTTTTTTTTTTTTGGCCCCCAGAAGGAGCAATTTGATTAGCCCATCACCAAAAAAATTAGAACAGCGGGCACTCCCCCAGCAGAGAAGCCTAAAGATGCCTTTTACCACATGGGAACATGGCCAAACAATATGGGATTAAAAATGAGGTGTCATTGGGAACATCTTGGGAGCATGATGGGAACACAGTGGGAAAACCCCCTCCTTCCCCCTCACAAAAACCCAAAAGAAAAAAACTAAACCTTTAAACCTTCTCATTGGCTGCGTGAAGTGTATATTTCCGAAATGCTATGTCATCGTTTTCAACCTAGACTAATGCCCCCACTATAAGTTGGGGGTACTTATTTTTTATGGAGTATGCATTTGTCTTCAAGACTCATTTGTCTCTTAATATTCATCATACTCTAGGATTTTAGGGTTTAGATCCATTTATTGTTGATTTCTTTTGGCGTGAGGTTGTTTGTGTGTTTTGAATGACATATTTCCTAAAGTGTATTTTGCATCTAATGAAGTCGTACAAGATATAGACCCCATACCTCCTAGTGCAATATACTATGGCAAAAGTGAACATGTTGTCAACTTGGATGAAGCATGGGAACCTTTCCAATTTACTTCACTCCACTACACACAACAATCACAACCAAGTTTTTTTTTTTTGAGCTGCGAGACTTCATCAAAATGCAAACTCTTTTTTTTGAGGGGGGGCGCTATGACCCTTACAAAGATTTTTTTCTGAACTTTTTTGAAAAAAATCATTAAAAGTATAGGGGTTTTGTTAGGTTCATTACGTTTAGAAGCCATGCTCCTCTAGGCCACCAAACAATTACAAGATTACAATTTTTTAATATTGTCCTACCTATCTTGTTGCCATTTAATTCTGGGATGCTAACCAAGGATGCAACATCAGATTTTATTTTATTTTTTTAATCACTAATCTCAACTCTTTGTTTCAAGAAATATTGAAACCAAGAAAACATTCAATAACTTGTAAAACTATGAAACCTACTTGCAAGAAAATTAATGATTCAAACCAATGATTCAAAGCAAGCAACCAATATTATTGGGGTAGGAAGTTGGGGTGCGAATGAGTGAAGTTGAAAAGCATTTAGTAGGCCCAATGCTATGAACAATAGTTCATTTATTATATGTAGTATGAAATTTGCTCCAAGGAACACACTAATGCAATGCAAAACTTCTGTTCATTGCTTCCTGAAAGTCACACCCTTCTTTGGCAAAATATCTTCATTCAGAAGTGAATAAAGTTGGAACATTATTTAAAGCTTTAAAGACATCAATATGAACACTATTGGGAACTCTATTTGGAACATGGGAACTATCATTGTGAACATCTAAGAGAATCTCCAATCATTAGTGAAGAAAGAAATTTGATTGTGGCTTTACACTGAGGAACATATCATGCAATAAAGCTTGGTCTAGTCATAAGTCATAACCTTTCCTAAATAGTTATTACCTTTTAAGAAATCAAAATGAATAGTTTATAATAACACACATATGTACATGTATGTAATCATTTCAAAAGGGCATTGTGACTTTACATTTTATTTGCCAATGCTTCTTTGTTTCAACTTCCTTTGATTCCCGTGAAATTATTTTACACTATTTTACACTTTGAGTTAATTTTTTTGTGGTCAATGTTGCTACACATTGCGAGTGCTCATAAAGAGTTTATGAGCACTTCGAATTATTGATCTACTTACCTCATCATTTTTTTTTTCAGAATATTCCAATTTTGTTGTTCGGGTGTCTACCAAAAAAAAAACATGAACCTTACTAGCAACAACCTTTGCTTGAATTGACACAAATTGCAAAACATTTCTTCAATCTGAGTTCATGTTTTTCATTTTCACATGGGAATTTTTTTTCATGTCTCATCATTGCAATCCAAAACATTAAAACCTAGTGTAATGTAGTTGAGGTTTTAAGGCCATTTGCTGATGTGGCATACGTTAATTGGTGGTGAGCAGGGCAACTATGCTTCTACCATGCCTATTCTCATCACCCTCGTAAGGTAGGTTAAAGTCGTTAGCGCAAGAGGCAGGTAAGAACTTTGGCTATGTACAACGTTTTGCCACCTTTCACCCAACTACTACAGCCTGTACACAGGCCCAAGGTAGCCCATATTCACCTAGTACACATGCATGTTTGATTTTCCCCTTTCCCAAATAGGGTTTTAACTTCATTCCCTAGTACCTGCCCTTCTTCTTGATCATATTGATTGCATGTTGCTACTAATTTGTAATAAGAGCCGAATTCTCTAAAGTTTGAAAATGCAACATTTAGGTGACAACATCATGGACTACAAATTTGTTGCAATCTCTAAACCACTATAAAATTCAATGACATCCAAGCCAATTAGAGCCTCTTGATTGGCTTCACTTTACATTGGAGTGGTTTTATTCAGAAATCGGGAACAAAATAGCCTATGGTTATTGTGTAAAAGGTCTATTTTTTTCATCATATACATCCATTTTTCTGTTTTTCAAGGGCATCTTTTCACCCCCATTCTTTCATAAGCAGTCTATTTTTTTTATTAATGCTCTCTTGCTTTTGAGTGGGTTTTGTAGAAAGACTAACTTCAGTTATAAGGTGTAAACTATGTAACTATAAACAAACTACACAAGACATTTATAACCAAGTCAAGTTGGTATATCGGCTATTATTACTACCTGAGAAAATGCAAGTCATGTGCTTCTTGGGGATGTACTTAGTACCTATCAGACATGACCATGCCTCTCTCTCTCTTCTTGCATATTGCACCCACACTGAATTTTTAGTGTACTTGGAGGGCACATTATGAAAAGAAAATTGCCTCCACTAAAGTGATGAGGTTTTGTTTTTTTGGAAACACCCCACCCTTGTTTTTCCTGTGAAACCCATGATTTCTCATGATATGTTGGGTGGGTATTACAGGAAAAGATTTACAAAAATAATCTTCTGCCAGTGGTGCTTTATGTTGGGTAATGCCCCGATCCAAGAGAGTTTCCCTACTCTTAGTCAAGCACGGAGGGGGTGGGACGGGGGGAACGGACAAGTCACCATAGATGTCCTCCCCTAAACTGTATTTTGAGAACATTGGGACTCTCGGGTATTGGGACCCATAGGGTTTAACTTTGGAACAAGTAATTGCTAAATGTATAGGGTAAAAGCCCAATGCTGCCCAAGTTCTGTGGAGGGCACAATTTATTGTGTCCCTCAATATGTATTGGGTTCCAAGAAATTAGCAAAATTAGTTGAATTTACAGTAGATAAAAAACCCAAAAAAATTCCCCAAAAGTTCCCTAAATTAGTCAAATTTAGAATAGAAAAAAAAACCCAAAAATTCTCTCAAAAATTCCCAAAATTCTCTTCAATCTTTGGTCCAAAAAACCACAAGATTTTGTGGGGAAAAAAAATGGCACTGATTGGCAGCACTATAACAGAAAACTTGGGCCTCAAAACACACACACACACACACACATTAGGTGCATTACACACTACACACTAGAAACACAAATTCACTGTCCTTGGCTTTCGTTGTTGTTGTGGTTGTGTTGCACCAATTGCTGTTGGCCGTTGGGCGGAGGAGGAACGTGAGGAAGAGGAGGAGGAGGAGGAGGAGTTGTGGGGAGAGTTGGGATGACGCGTGTTGGTGATGTGGTTTGGTGTGATTTGGGTGCAAGCATATTGTTGTGTCTCGTGGACTACAGCTTCGACAACGAACACGCTCTAGGTTGGATTGAAAAAAAAATACTAAAGATCTTTTGGTTTGCTTTGCATTTCGTGTTTAGGTTTTTTTTGTTGTTTTTTGGGTTGTCTTTTGGGTGTTTTTTGTTTAGGAAGTTTTGAGTTCCGCTGCCACCCATTGCTTGAATCTTTTGTTTGTGTTTTTTTTCGGTGTGGTAGTATGCACAAGTGCATTGAAAAGGGGAATAGAGAATTGTGAGGGCACATGTTTGGTTGATGATGGCACTCGTGAGAGGATGTGTTTTTGTGTGTCTGTGTGTGTGTGGATTGATGGGTTGGTGGGAGGGGAAAAGAAGAGAGATTGAAAGAGGTTGTGAGAGAGAGAGAGATGGGTCTCTCTTGGATCCAATCCCAGTGATGGGTTTTGGGTGTCATGTGTCTTGGGACTTTTTTTATGTTCCGTTTAGATTTGTGAATCCAGCAGACTTTGTGTCAGCTTTTGACCAGAATGACCGTGGCTCTTTAGTAGAGTCTGTAATGTAAGTTTAATGATGGCTGTGAAGAGAGAGGAGTGCCTGTTTTTGTGGAGATTCATCACAAGGATTCTTCTTTGAGATTATGTCCTGCTTTGGATAGCATTTGCAACATACAACTTTCTGGATCCACAGATTGTATGTCCACATTTTGCTTCCTCTGTGTTGTGGGTGACTCTAGATTTTGGGCCCTTCTATATGTGCACCACCACCGAGTGTCTATCTCTTGGAGCATGGCAAGATCTCTGAATGTGAATTGGGGTCTTTCTGCTGGTATTACACAGTCTAAAGCTTCATTTGTTCTCCTCCTGCTGTCTCCCCGTGCAGTTCTTCTCATTAGGGATCCCCCATTCCCTCCTTCCACTGCCTGGACTTTGTGGGGGATGCGCGATGATGGTGATGTCCTACACATATGAATGTTTAGGTTCACAAGACTTTCCATATAATTGGACTCTCTGTGATGATCAAAGAGTCCAAATAACCTTGAACACTAGTGTTGGTTCTGTAGATCTTGTTTGTGTGGTGATTCTCCTTTGAGACCATGATTTGCTGACACCTTTTGCTCGTGTTCTCCTCTGTTGGGTTGGATGGCAAGTAGGTCTCCCACAGGATATTCAAAACTGGAGGAGGTTTACAGGAGATAGTCTAATTTTCACATCTGTAGTTCTAGTGTGTGTGATTGCTGTGTAAATGTTGCATTGCAAGGTCAATGTGTTCACATATGCTTGCATCTCTGTTTGTCCTTGTCCCTCCTTTGCTTTGTAGCTCAACTGCTTTGTTGTGATCACATTTATTAACAGTAGTGACCTGATTGGGACAGCATGTTTGAGGCATGACCATCTTGTTCTATTCATTGAACCTGCAAACATCTGCTTTTGATGTGAGTGACATTACATGATGTACTTCTGTAAACTTTAGAAGAGGGCTTATCTGCTTGCATACTTTGTGTGCAGCAATGAAGAAACAGCAGAACCTGAAGATCTAGCAGAAGAGAACACTGCTGGGGAGTTGTTTGCATAGATCAAGGGAGCAGAGTGCCACAGAAGTCAGGGCACTTAAGGGGGACTGATTACAGAAGTTTTTACCAAGTTCCCAAGGAAAAGGATATAATAATCAATTATACATATGCCTCCTTCAATCCAAGATAGCTTCCCGTCAACACCTGGGAAGGTGAGCCTTCCGTTCACTCTCATTCTTCTCTTTGTTGTCTCATTTGCAGATCCTCACTGCTCCATGCCTCTTCATTCCCTTCTTTCTGCCAATTCATCTAAGGAAACAACCAGGTGTATCTTTTCTTTAAATTTTCCCTTTTCTATAATAGAAAGATCCAGTTTGATGTTCAAGCTTTTATGAATGATTGGAATTCTCAAGAACACATGTATGGTTTGTCTTTTAAGTTTCACTTTATGTCTGTAGATTCTCTACACCCACTGCTGTTTTAGCGGCCATTGACAAGCATATTCATTCAAACCCAAACAGTAATTAACAGCAAAAGAGACTTGCTCTTGACTGCCCTCCTATTCGTCCATGACCATGTATCAAATATTTGCATGTTCTTTCATTGTGACAGCAGCTATTTTGTGACACAACTCTTCTTCAATCATAAAACCCTAACACAGGAAAGAGTGTCAAATAATTGGTGTGCTCTAACCAGTTCCATTGTTCTTGTTAGCAGTATGTTGTGACACTTCATATTTTCTGGGGGCTTGCACACAGACTATAAGCTCAAATTAGCATGATCACAGTTCAAACAAAAAGAGGCTGTACATTGTTGTGGCTGGTGATGTTGTGAGTGAATTTGTTTGTCGAAATTGCAGGTGAAAATGGAACGCAGTAACTACTTCTACAGGGCAGCTTTACGATGGCAATCAACAGCAACAGCAAGGCTTTTCATCTTCTCAACTCTTCTTCTTACAGTGACTGTTTTTATCTGGTTTCGTGTAACAACTCATGGAGTTGGATATGGCTACAATAGAGAGGAAATATTTAGCACAAGCAATGGGGGAACCATACAACCACCTGCCTTTAAGTCAGATTATTTGTGGGAGAAACAGGTCCGGCAATCTTGTAACCCTACAAGGGAAGATGGATTGATTGTTCTAGTAACTGGTGCAGCAGGATTTGTGGGAAGCCATGTGTCACTTGCATTAAAGAAGCGAGGAGATGGACTTGTGGGTGTGGACAACTTCAATGATTACTATGAGGTGTCTTTGAAACGAGCCAGGCAAGATATGCTGGTGAAGCATGGTATATTTGTGGTTGATCAGGATATCAATAATGCTGCCTTATGGACTACCCTCTTTGACTTGGTGCAATTCACGCATGTCATGCATCTTGCAGCCCAAGCTGGTGTACGCTATGCAATGCAGAATCCAGCCTCTTATGTAAACAGTAACATTGCAGGCCTTGTTACTCTCTTTGAGGCTTGCAAGAATGCTAATCCTCAGCCATCCATTGTGTGGGCATCTTCAAGTTCAGTATATGGCTTGAATTCCAAGGTATGTACATGTCCTAAAAGCCAGAGATCAAGATTGCCAACCATAACCTACCTCTGATTGGGAAGCTTTTCAGATGCACTTTGTGCCTTGTCACAATGCACTTCATATTGCACTTTTGCAAGTCTCAATGCAGAATTCGAAACCCTAGTTTTCTGAGGTTGTAGTTTCTGGGTAAGTCGACCCAACATTATTCTATAAAGATGTTTCTCTGTCCGTTTTTTTAATCTCAACATTTTTATGAATTGCAACTGCAGGTTCCCTTCTCAGAGAGTGACAGAACAGATCAGCCAGCAAGCCTGTATGCTGCTACAAAAAAGGCTGGGGAGGAAATTGCACATACATATAACCATATATATGGGCTCTCCATAACTGGACTTCGGTTTTTTACAGTCTATGGGCCTTGGGGTCGGCCAGACATGGCATACTTTTCTTTTACTCGTGATATTCTGCGAGGGAAACCTATCAACATATACCAAGGCCAGAACAACAAAGACCTGGCTCGGGATTTTACGTACATTGATGACATTGTGAATGGGTGTGTGGCATCTCTTGATACAGCAGGAAGGAGCACAGGGAGTGGGGGCAAAAAGAAGGGTGTAGCCATGCTCCGGATTTTTAATCTTGGCAACACCTCTCCAGTCACAGTACCCACCTTGGTGGACATTCTGGAGAGCCACCTTGGAGTGAAAGCCAAGAGGACCTTCATCAAAATGCCCCGAAATGGGGATGTTCCTTTTACACATGCTAATGTCTCTCTTGCCCAGACTCAACTTGGCTACAAGCCAACGACAGACTTGGATAAGGGTCTCAAGAACTTTGTGGATTGGTATTTGACATACTATGATGTACAAAAGGCTACAACTACAACATTGTAGCAGCAGGGTAAACAACAGCAGAATTGACTGTTTATTATTTTCCAGGATACTGCTCTTCAACAGATGGAAGAATACAGATGGATAAGGGAGGAAAAATGTCAAAGAAATTGAGTGTGTTGGAGCTGGCATTCTGGATCAGCAACATGCTTGGGAGGGAGATTGTCAGTGTTGCCCAAGGTGCAGGGAAAGAGCAACAGCAACATCTGGAGAAGATCATATTTCTCTCAAGCTGCCAACAAGGCCACTTGCAAATGATGTCTTTGTGTTGCGACCAAGCTAGCAACTGTAACGTAAATCCTGCCCTCATAATTATGAGTTTTGTGGTCAAGTGAGCTCTTTGCATTTTATGTGTTTATAATATTGCTTGAGCATTTTATTTTGGCACACTTGGATGCTCAGCACTCAGTTTGGATCATGTGTTCGCTTAATATATCAGACTCCTACTCTCCCCAACAGCTTTCTTAGCTTTCATTGCTGGGTGAAATCCTTCATGTGGCCCCGGGGATCATTGTGCATTTGACAAGTTCTCAACCTAAAACACTCATGTTTTGAGACATATATTAAGATAATGCATTTTCCTTTCTACATCAGGACTTACATATAGTAGGTTCTAAATATTGGAAATTAGTTCACATGTCAAAAAATTTGATAAAAAAGTAGACATAGGATAATTGTTGATATCATTGTATACACATGCAAATGCTGGAAATTTCATTTCATTTGGCCAAAATTGGCTTCCAAGAGTATTCTTCTGATATAGTTGTCTGAGCAAACACTTCTAGTAGGTTGAGCAAAATTTTCCAAAAAGAGTGCTTTGAGCCTGAAATGTCCTCAAATGTTGACAATGAACCAGTTGTAACAATACCTGAAAACTACAGCAACTCATGTTCATAAGTTAGCTTCTCTGTATGCAGTTTTTCTGCTATAATGATTATGTTGTGAGCATGATCTGAGATTCTTGATCTATTCTAGTGAAACTGAGAACTTCACTTTAGTGACAAGTTTTATGTGTGTTCTGTTTGTTGTACCCCTATTTTCAAGAGGCAATCCCATAAGCTTCCACCACTTTTACATGTGGATATGTATGTGTATTTATGTACTCAATGTGTTTGTCATTAATCCAAGTGCTCCTATGCAGTTCTTTGCAAGGGTTTAGCATGCTGTTTTAGTCTGTCTAAGAGTGCATATGGCAAGAAATATGCAATCTATGAAACATGTATGAAGAGTTTCAGATTTTGATACTTTGATAACTCAAGTCCTTCTGAAGCATCTCAATGTCCCAAGCACCTTGATGATCATGTACTTGAATTCATATATGCAAAGAGTCATCAATTTCAATCCCATTCCCATTAAAACTTTAAATAATTGATGATTGGAACTAGAAGAAAACAAAATATCAAGCTAATGTTATCATGAAGGCTGAACTCTAATTCAATGCATCCAAGCTTATGATGAATGCGACATGTGTTAGGTTCATGGTGCCCTAGTATTACAACTTACAAGTTTGTAATTGTTGATTCAAATATTCTTATACAGAATATTTCGTAATGCAAGTTTCACATAAGCTTTATTGCATTTTCTTTCGGCTACCTATGTGAGGCATGTATAGAAATCTGGCTAAATTTGTTTCCTTGTTTGTTTGTTTTTTTGGCCTAATTTTTGCATTTTTTTCAAAATCATTGAATTTGTAACAATGTTTTTTTCTAAATCCCATAACAATGCGAAATCTTGCACCAAAAAAATAGGTTGTTGCCCACACAACAATTGTAAATAAAAGCCTTGTCCCATATTGAAAGTGAAATCTATCAAAGATGTGCATCTTACAAGGTATAAGTTTAAACCACAAGAGGTGATCAGAGTGTTGGTGAGTGGTGTTGCACTCTATTGTTATAATACAGTGTTGTAAAATTCTTCTTTTTGGGTGAAAGTGTGATAAAATAGAAAACCAATTTTATTTTTAATATCTTTGTAAAAGTGGACAATAAGTACTCAGTGAAATGCTTTTTAGGATTCTTACCACTAGGAGCTTTGTTCTAAACAAAACTTACAAACATTAGATTTTGAATTCAGCACACCTTTTGTCATTATAACATATCATAATGATTTACCTAATTGAATTTGCACTTATAGAAGTACCTAAAGAGTAAAACCAAAGCAATGTAAAATTTCAAGGGTTTATATCTACCATTAACAAAGGAAACATCTTGACTATCAGAGGCTATCTTTAAACATGCACAAATCAATATTGAGGGCACCCAATCAATTCATTCTCTCTTCCAAAAATATTCCAAGACCTCCATGTCTATGTTTCAATTGTCCACAACAGGTGACATCAAGTTTTGCAATGTAACACTCAATTTCAGAGTGAACTTTATTATGCTTTTTGACATGTTAGGACACATGCTTTTGACATATAAGCATATATCTCAATTGATTTGTGACATGTACTTTGCACATGTGTTCAAATTCCACCACCACTATTATTTAAGGATTTTTGTTTTTGTTTCTTTTTCCTTTTGAAAGCTCACTTTTCCATACACATTTATCATTCAAAATTATGTGATGATATTTTGCAACTATCAACTTGGGCTTCACACTATTGTGCACTACCAATAATGATTATTATTTTTATTTTTTTTCCTTATATTCCCATATGGTTCTCAATAGTTTTATTTATATCAATGTCAAATTTAATTTGAATTAACATAATTATCATGGATATGAAAAGGCACATGTTCATTTGTCTTTTCATATATGGGTAAGAAATAGGAGAAAGGTAATTATCAAGAAAGAAGTGAGATAGTTAGGCTTGAATATAAGTATGAATTGTTTTTGAAATTGTCCAAGGACGACCATAAAAAGGATTATGCAAAATCAATTTTAAAATGAGAACCATACAAAAGATTATGCAAGATCTCCCATATACAAGTTGCTTGAAATTTCTCATCACTAGAATAATAGAAACACATCCTTGCTATCTTCCCACCTTATTGCAAACATATTTTAATATTGTTGCATGAGGTATTGATATTTCATTATTACTATGTATCATTTTTTATTTTTATGATGTAATTTTAATCCAATCAACCTCAAACAAGTTCATGTTGTAACTAGAAATGTTTGTCATATGAAATTGACAAAATTGACATATGAGGTCTAATGTTTTATGTTCATTCTAACTAGAATGTCATATAACACTTTGCACATTGTTTTTTAACCAAAGCATAAGGAAGGTCATTGTGGGTTGTGTTTTTACAATCACATTTTTTTGTGTTATATAAATTTGTAAATGATGTGTGTGTGCATGTGTTATCAACTTGGTTTGTGTGATGACATTGTTTTATATGAAATTCCAATCACAATATGAAAAAACTTTGAAAATGAAACAAGGTGTTCAACCTTATTTTACGCCATCATTCCTCAAATTAATGTTGATTTTCTTACAATGTTAAAAGTTGCATTACTTAGACTTTTATTTGTTAAAGGTGTTGGGCCATGGAAGTTTTCATTGAACCTACCATAGAATTCACCATTGAAAGAAATTTTTTAATAATTTCATAACACTAATTATGGAAGAAAGGGCATAATGATGAATGAATTTTATTATAAAATGAAAAACGGATGATGCTAGATGAAATTAATAGGTAAACTACACAAATTATCCTATGAACTACCTTAAAATATCAAACATAGAATTATATATCTTTTACATACTAATTGGGATGTTTGCAAATTTCAAGGGTGTGGGGTGGTCATGAATAGGCACTTTGAAATCAAATCATATGAAAATAAAATGAAATCACTTGAAGTACCTAATGATTCCATGCACAATCTTTATTGTTATTTTGTATTAATGCACATGATCAAAGAAATCCATTGTAATTGGCCTCCCTTACATTGTCCAACAACAACTAGACTTGAATTTAGACTTTACATCAAATATCATGCAAGAGAGGGTTGTCATCAAATTCTAATAAAAATCTAAGAAAGGCTCTTCAAACTTTTTTCCAAAATTAGGATTTGAATTTGTGTAATGACCCTAGTTCTTGAAAAAATGTTATAATTTCAATGTTCTTTTAAGAGCATCCTTAATGAAAGGTTTTATTACAATGGCAACTTCTATCGAGCAAAATAAATCCACCCCAATGGTCCCTTGTGCATGTAAATAAATTCAATGTAATGTGATTTTTCAAGGTAGGCTACACAATTTGGTGCAAGATTGTAACAAAAAAAATGGGGGTGTTCAACTTCTTGCAACACACCATTCCACATAATGTATAAGAATTCCTCAACATCAAAATTTTGTTACTACTCATTTGGAGAGCATCATATGACAATCTTGAATCTGGCTTCAAATTCCTACACATAACTATTGACCTTAATTTTCTGGGTTTCCAGGAATTAGAACTCTCTCACCTTACTTTCTTGAGCTTCAACAAGTCATGATCAAGTGTCTCCTTTCACAAAGCCCTCTAACAACCACACACACAACTCCACCACACAATTTGACTAAATTCTATTGATTGTTACTACACCCAGTCATTCAACAATCTGATCCGCTTAAATAACAACAACATTGTACAATGAATATGCCTAAACCCCATTACCAACATTGAAAGCTTGGACAAGGAAAATTGACACCTCTCAATCTTTACATCAAGGTATATCTTTGCTACTGAAATCCCAAATTTACTTCAGAGTGCCCAAAAGACTAGGTTCTCTTTATTTCTCTATGACTCGAGGAATTGACAAAAACAGACCAACAAACAAACACATACAATAAGTAGTACACCTCACAACCAATCTGAGATCCCTGTAACTCTCATCCTCTTCCTGTCATCAACCCATATCTATTGCCATACATTCTTCCTAAAATAAACATAGCGCAACGGAGTACCACTTCTCCTACAAAATGCAATCTACCATCTCCAAATCCACAACCACACTTTGTTTATATTAATGCAACGAAAAGAAAAATTCCACTTAGTTTTGTCCCCGTAATTGGACTAGTTGCACCCTTTTATCTCCATCTAACTCCATTGCTTGCTAGACCACCATCAAAGCTCATGTGGAAAAATTACCAAACCATAGAACATGCAACCTAGGAAGGCACCTCACCACACCGCAAGCGCCATTGACAATGAATAACTATCGTCCTCATAACAAGCAAGAAAACAAAGGTCATGAACACAAATGCCACATAATATACTTTCAGTCGTCTTCACAACACCATTGATTGCCAAAAGTTTTGTCCTTTTGCAACTTTTGACTGTTGATGGTGCTTGCTTCATCTGTTTAGGGCTTCATCTACCCCCTTCTTTTCATCAAAGGATATTGAGTTTTGGAAAAGACCTTCTAGACATAGTCAACCATCATTGACTTTGTTGTTATGTTATCTTGTGTGAGTTTTGTTGCTTGCAACCATTTTATTTTATTTTTAAATTTCAGTTTTCTCATGTCACATCCAAAGTGGCAATAGGCCATAAGAGGATTTAGCTACATGTAGTCACAAGACGAATAGAAATTTTTTAAAAATTAAGAATCCTACTATATGGTGATGACCTACTAGAACTTATTATCTAAATTTGGCTATTTTTTTAGGAAGAGAGCTATAAATCTGCCCAAATCTTTTTTTTTAAATGACGATTTCATAGGTCTTCAACTAGAAATGTGATGAATTTGATGAAATTTTTTTCAAATTTTTTTTGGACCATGTTGTTAAGCCCTAGCTTATTTTTGCAAAATGGCAAAAATGTCGCTAAAAAGGTCATTGCTTGCAACCAAGGCAATGCAAGAACTTGATGTTCAAATTGTAAGAACAAGAAAAAAATAAAAATTTCCACCAAAATGTTGGAGGGACATATGTATTAGCTTTTCCCATTACATGGGTAAAAAAGGACATTGTTTGAGGGGATAATATGTGAAAGAATTTTAATTTTTTTCATCTTATTATTATTTTTATTTTAATATTCACTTATTTAAGTCACTTTAAATTTAGTTTAAATTTTATATTTGCATTGAATTTTAGCACCATTTTTTTTTTTGAATTTTTAGTTTTTGTTGAAAATGTGAAAAATGAGGATGATTGTGTATGACTACAGAAAAATAATGCATGAAATGTTCAAATTTAACTAAGCTCAAATTTAGTCAGGGACTTGAACCATACCGTAGTCTCATTCACCTCACATGCTGGAACTCTCTCATGAAAATGCCTCCCCCTATATGTTAAAATCACACGTGTGTCCAAGCGTCAAGGTCACATAATAAGTGACTTTTTTTGGGTTTCTAATGTAATAAAAGTATATGACTTTATAGCTTTGAACCATCCTAAATGCATGTGTTGGACCACATAGTATATAGTTCTTGAACCTTCAAGCTCAAACCCAAATCCATGCAAAACATTTTTGTTATTATTGAAACCAAATTTGTATATGAGAAGGAAATTAGTCTTGATAGATGTATGAGATTAATATGTACAAATTGAAGTGTCTCAATATGTATACCAACATCATATGTTGAAATGGACATAATCATCAAACATTGGTTGAAACCAGTGTTCGAAGGTTCTCCAATTGGGAGTGGTAGAATTAGTGGGTCAAGTTTGGGATATCACAAATCAAACTAGAATTATAGTTTCAAAGCAAATTTCAAATCAAAATTGAATGGTTCTTCAAGGTTTTTGAAATAATCAGAATCGACAATTCTTTGATTTTGATATCTTAAAAATACCTAGAATTGATAGTTTTTTTATTCTGATTTTTAAATTACCCATAAGCAATGGTTTTTTAAATCAAAAATCCGCCCAGCAATGGTTCTGAATTTTGACTGCCTTTACAACAACAACAAAAAACACAAATGTTACAAATTTTATGTTCCTTGTAGGAGTATGTTGTCCTTTACGGATTTGTTTTTGTGTTTTTGTCCATGGGATTCAAAATGTAAGGAACAATATTGGGGACAACATTGGAAGCACACAAGAACACATTCAAAACAACATTGTGTAGACCACCACCAAAACCATCAACAAGATCAATGACAACAACTTTAGGATTCAATTCAATAATATTATGTTGGAAACTTTTAGAAAGCTTAAAGAGCAAATTGGGAACTTCTTTGGGGAGTTTGAGAATGAACTAAATAGCACCTATAGATCTAGAGCTCCTTTTTAAATACCCTTAAGCATTAAACTGCAGTGCTGTATAATACCAGTGTAGAGGGGATGATTTGTAACCATGGTTGGTGGTGGTATGTGGCATGGGTTAAATAACTGACCACGTTACATAGGACCTGTCCTCTTAAGTGCCTATTAGGCTACCTATTCATTCTGTGTGTCCATTGGATCCAAACTTTCCCAATATCTGTAAGTCAATCTCCAAGGGATTTGGGTTAATGTGCTCTACTTGCATAAGGAAGTGCTTTTAGAGGAGTTGTAACCAAGAGTCAACCTACTCCTCCTTGTTGTTGTGGATTTATTAATAGCTTTTGAGTTGAAAAAACACTTTTCACACGAGGGACATGGATTTTTGAATATTAATGCATTGCCTACTGTAGGCAAGGCTAAGGCCTTTTGCCCCAAAAGTTGCCATCTTTTAGAGCCAAGTTTTGGTGAGGTAGGTACATTTTTTTAAAATTACAGTTGAGCTAATGTTTTGTATAGTTCCAACAGGGCCCAAGCTCTAGCTATTAGCACTTGAAAGCAATTCACATCTTGAGATCAACAATGTTTTAAATCCAAAGGTCTAAGTTAAAACACTTAAACCTCATCAATTAATTGCACTAGCTACATGGAATCTTCCAAGTCAGAAAATCTTTTCCTAGGGATTTGGGGGAGCATTTACACATGGGAGGACACAGGATGCAAAGCTTTCTTTGAATTTGATTCTTCTCTTTCAAATTCACTACTTAAAATCTTCTCATTTCCAATTTGAAAAGATTCTCTCTAGTCTTCACTTTTCACCTGTGGATGGGCAAACTAAACCAATTGAAAAAGGAAAAAATGGACAGAAATTTGGCCTTGGCCTTCAATTTTTCTTCACTGAATACTAGTCAATCCTGCCTTGAATGATTCCCCTAACTATTATCTCCTTTAAGGGTTTTGCACCTTGGTATGTTAAGGGCTAAGGGTGCCATTGTGTTTATCCACATGATTTGAGAGTGAAGGGGTGTTTGCTTATCATATAGAAAGACTACAGGGGGTTGGCAGAGCTTGAAGTTGTAAAATGGCATGTATTTCAAGGATACGTGTCACCCAAAGAATACCTTGCTAGTCGTCTTATAAGTAGAGATGGTTGTGCACTAGCAAGCAAAGCTGTTGGGCCGTCTCCAAAGTATTTATACTATGCAACAAGCCTCCTAGGGTCCATTCCATAGGGTGTGATGCCTTTCCTCTAGATGGCAATAGGTTCTACCAGGGCCTGTTCCAAAATGTCCCCCCACCCCCCAGGCTTGTCACTACATCTACACTAATGCTGATTATTATCACAAGTGGAAAACCTAAAACTCAGGAAAAACCCTAAAACAAGTACTTGAATAGGACACCAAAACAAGTTACACAAACATTTTTGCTTTTCCTTTCTTTTCATGCACTGATATTGTTCCTCACCTCAATAATGGCATATTAAAAAATCCTATCTATAGACTATTAAATCAAGGGATAAACCATTCATGACACTAAAAAGGTTGTCAAACTCATGTAACTGGGTTTTTTTTCTCTCAATTTTGTGGTATCAGAAATTGGCTGAAGTTTTCCAAAAATTAATTGAATTTACACTAGAGAAACTAGAATTTCCAAAAAAAATTGGTTGAAAAAGTGGCAAAATTTGTCAAAAACAAAACATTGCGTACAACCTTAGGAGTAGTAAAGTCACACAAGCAGAGGTTTTGTTATGCATTAGAGTTATCCTTTAAAGTCACTGTATCCTTGGCTATCCTTTGACCTTTCTTTGGCTGCTCATGTCAAGTTTTAAACTATACTTAGGCCTGCTTTAGACTAGGAGTCAGGGCAGAAAATACTTGGGGACAACTTTGAGCATTTTTGGTTTGCTTCTTTGTACAAGGAATAAGAACTAAAGTTGTTTTCCCTATTACCTTCCTTGATTATAATGTAGATTGTCCTTGTCTTTTGGTGATGAGACACAAGAGTGAACCCTAAATGGGCATCCTTGTGGGGTTTTGCTTTGTATCCTTTCTTGTAGCTGGTGGTTGGCAATTTGAACTTTGCTGAGTTGCTATGCTGAAATGTTTTTTGGTTCCATAACGACAAAGGGGAAAAAAAACCTGGAACTGGCTCCAAACTTGTTAAGAAAACTGAACCAAGTATCAATTCAAACTGAAACGGTAATGACCCCAGAACTGAAGGTTTTAATACTTTTGAAACCATGAAACTGCAAGCTGACAACTCAAAAAATTAGAACAACAATGGGACCTAACAGTTTCATTTTATTATTAAAAAGAACAGAACTGAAAGTTCTTGGGGTGCGTACAGAAAGAATATGCCTAAACCTGAATTGAAGGTTCTAGTCAAAAGCCAAAACGAATGCAGATAGGGAACATTTTGTCATTGTATTCGTGTTCCATAGTTAATCACAAGGGTTAAATTTCTACTAATCATCCCACATACATCTACATACCTAATACTCACCAAGTGACTTGCCCACTTATATAGGTACTTACTTGTGTCTAAGTGAGAGGTGGAAGTAAGAGGCTTTACTTGGTTGTGGTTCGTCACAACAAAGTCATAACAAGGTTCTAACGGAGTGTTGTTGTGCATGTTGAGTGACATAAACTGGCTGGATCGTCTCCAAACTTAGGTCACATTTACAATGCCTCCTAAAATTTTCATAATACAGATCTGGAAAATTTGTCTCTCAAGCTTCTACTGTAAACTTTGGATTCCTGGTACCATTTGATTGGCAGCAAATAAAAATAGTAGATGCTTGTCATGTTCTTTTGACAAAAATAATTCCAAGCTCTGGGCAGAAATTTTCTACATACCAGCTGTTAACTTGCAACTTGGAAATTCCATTTGTCAGTCAGAGGGGTAAATGTTTTGGGTTTTCACTTATCTTGGAGGTAATTTGGAGCTGTAAATTTTATGAAGGTTCAAAAAAAATTAAAAAATCTCTAGAATATTATTAAGTGTAGGTAATCTCTACATTATATTACATCAAATTGGATTGATTGATTACCATCTTGAGATTTCTCTAAGGAATTTGTGTCAATTTCTCAAATTTTCTTTCATTGTAAACTTAAAAATAAAAGTCATAAGTAATGTCATAATAAATGGCATAGGTAATGTCGTAATACATATCATAGTTCCAATCAACAAAAGTGCTGTTGAATTAATTTGAAATTGGGGAAACTAAGTTAAGTTGCACATCAATATATCCATCACCCATGTAGGTATATGAATTTCTTCAACACCTGTAACAATTTCAAACTTATGAAAAATTGCATTCAATACAAAAATAATATCCACCTAGTTACAATTTACCAGGATAAGTGGGAGCTAGGTACCTGGATTGAAGGTTATGTTGAATGGAACCACCAGGTAGGATATTATTAGAGAACTGACATAATATAATAGGTATTTCACACACATACCCATGCAACATTGATCCTTATTAATAATGCTCAAGGATCAGAATTTTGGACCAAAGGCCACAATTCTACAATATGATCATCTTTGTATTTGAAGGCCACAAAAGAGGTTATTTATGTGGAGAATTTATGTTAATTTTGAAAACCAAAATGAGAGGAATCAGGAGTCTACTTAAGTCACTATTAATATGTGGAATCAGGATCTTGACTTCAAAACCGTTTCTGTCCAAGTGTTGGTGAGATGTCACTTTGTGGTCCATCCAATCACATCTCCACGTACCACTTAGTACAACTTAAAATCCAGGCCTCTTCAAAGAACGAAGACCCGACCGGTACATTTGTTTTGCCAATTTTGTGATGTAGCCAAAATGATGATCATCCAGAAAAAAAACATTTGACCAGATTTGGCTATGTACCAAATATGAAAGTTTCAAAAAAAAAAGGATCCTTCTATATTCTTGTTTACCTATTGGAACTTATCATAAAAATCTGGCTATTGAGGGAGAAATTTGAAATCTGACAAATTTGGGCCATTTTTTTTTCCATGAAAGATGTTTTGACATAAGTAGGAAATGTATTTTTTAGGCCAAAATTTGGCCAAAATTCCCCAGTAAAAAAATCACTAGGGCCTGCTGGACCATAGGTGTGAGAGAAGATGATGGGAAAGCAACACAAGAAAAAACTTGTTTGATGCTTGTGTCAAAGTTTGGCTCTATTTAGGGAGACTTAACTTGATTTCATTATGTGTAAAATAAGGCCCTCAGGTGGGGTCATTCCCAGAATAAGGAGCCTAGGATAAGAGACTAGTCAAGTATTGACTCACATTTTGGGAAGGTGTATCCGCCAACATATCACAAAGCACAAACCAAATATTATGATGAGCCTAAACATACATAGATCATGAGGCATAAGTTGTAAGAGACCTAGTGTAGGTGTAAGGTGGATTATTCATAAAACATAGGGTGCCCTCTAGATACACTTAGCAAACTTCTCCAAGTGCTTTAAGTTTGCAAAACATATATATATATACAAATACAGATCTAGATTCACAAGGAAAATGTAACACAGATAAATTGAGTAGTGAGTATCTAGGATATATTAGTTACTACACATTCCAAAACCATCCACCTCTGGACAAAGAGCAAGTGCCTGTCCTAATGGTGAAGAGCAGAGTGAGTGAGTGAGACCAACATGGCATCATTGTTCTTCAGCATGCATATGCTGCCGCTTCAAATAGGTTGAATAGGAGGTACATATACTAGACCAGTTGGTACTTAGTCCTTGGAGCTTGCTACTCATACCCAAGACCACCACACCAACAAGCATTAGCTTGCTATTCAGATCAGCCCTTGGTGTGGAATTGAAATGAATCTCAATACATGAATCTCAATTGAGGGCATCTCCATTGATGTCCTGTACAATATTTTTTTAATGAAGAATAGTCAAGTTTATGCCAGCTTGAGGTAATAAACGGACTTTGGGTCAATATATGTGCATAGGATGCAATGCTTGCAAAAAGCATTGCAATGTATAAAAAGTGCTCTTGATTGACTAGGTAGAATGATTTTTCTAGGTGATTTTAGTTAAATAAATTGTTTCACATCTTTTATTGTTTGAATTTTCATTTTTATGGTGAGGCTTGTGAAATAGTTAGAGCATCTCCAATAGTAGCCAAAACAAAAGTGATTAGCCTGTCATTAGTTAGGTTGAAATGCAAATATTGAAGATCAACATTTTTTCCAAACTACACAATCTAAACTATGTGGGGCCACTAAACACTCTCCCCAACGAGCACTCTTTGTCACAAAGAAATGACAGGTGATGCTCAGCCCTACACAGAGCTCCATGGTTATGTCATGGGGTTTGGCTGATTTGACTCTCTTTTCGAGAATTAAAAATATATATGATTACTTATTTTCAAAAGGTTAGAATCTATGCTCTTAGTTGGTACTCTCCCTCTGAAGAATGCAGTGTTGGGTTTGAATTTGACCTAGGATAGCAAAACATGCAAAAACAAAATATCTAGTGTTCATTCTTTTTGCAGAACATGCAAAACACAAAGAGTCATGCAACACGATTTCATGCAGAACGACCACTCAGGGTGCAAAAGGTCAAGCTCGGAGATGGTATGGGGTTCTAATAGAAGGGGCATTGTAAGACATTTAATAAAGGATGATCATGTGAAAACTGTTGAAGAACCCTGACTGAGCTGGGGGAAAAAACAGCATTGAGCACCCTAAGTAAGTTGCCAGATCCATTTTATTTCTGTCTATTTTTCAAACCCTCTTTTGATATTCAGTGCAATGGTGAAGATAAATTCCCAAGCTAATATTACTAGGGAGTAGTCACACCCGATACTTCTTGTAACTAACTACATCGCTCTTTCCTGCTAGATACTACCCACCTAGTTTGAAGACTGTGGAATGAATGATGGATTAGTCAGACAAGGCAGCTATGCTTTAAATTGTTGCTGTAGGTAGTAGGAAGGAATACATAGGGCATAACTTCAAGCAACAAATTTGCAGCACACACTAGTTTGACCTCTTATTACCCTCAGGTGCATTATAATGATACTATTATAAATGAGCTCTGAGCTAGTAATGGGCAGAACTGTTTTCGATGCAAAAGTGTTGTAGTGTATAGTATCCGTTATTTTGTACTCCAATTTGGTTCTCACTCACGATCTCCTCAAGCATGTTTTTTGTTTTGAGTTTCTTTTGATTTTTTGTTTTTTTTGTTTTGAGTTTCTTTTTGTTTTGGGTTTTTTTGTTTCCGGTTTCTTTTTGTTTTGGGTTTTTCTTTTTTTTTCGGGTGTGGTGGATTTTTCTTTTCATGTATTGTGAACTTTGAAGCTATGTCTTTTTCTTTTTTTTGGCTCCGGGCAGTAGTAGTACCCCCTTTCTTCTTTCTCCGTTGTGAATTCCTTTTTTGCTTTCTTCTCCTCCCCGTTTTTCACCCCGTTGTGAATTCTTGTATGGATTTTGGAGTTGTCGTTGTTGTCGTTGTTGTTTTCAGGATCACATTGTCCTGGAGAAGTCTTGTCCTTTGCTTCCTGATTTAGCTTTTCTGGGTGTTGCATTTTCTGAGCTTGCTTGCTTTCTTTATGCAACACCAACCAAGTTTTCTCCTCATCTGTTTCTTGTTTCTCCCTCCCTCCCTCACTCAGTGCAATAAGCTCAGCTGGGCTTGCGTCTTTTGCCTCTCTTCTTCACAAGGTGTTGCTGCATTTTAGCTTTGTTTTCTTGCTTCATGAGTATCTGGGTTTCTGGGGGTTTCTGTTTCCTCCAGTAGCTGAATCTCACGGGTTTGGCTTCACACTGCAGGAATGCAGAGCAAGCTTTGAGTTTGCAATCTCGTGAGAGTCGGGGCATTGATATTTCAGGATGCGGACGTTACTGAGAAGTGGCAAAAGATGTGATGATCAAGGCATGTCGTCATTGTGTAGTAATGCTCTAAGGGGCTAATTCTGCTGCAAGATTCTCTATTAAGCGCCATTGAAGGAGATGAGGAGTCGGGGAGTGCTTCTCTGTGACTGTGTGTGTTCCTGGGAGCCTGTGAGAGTAGTCCATGGCGATGGCAGAGTTCGAAGCTTAAGCCGACCAACGACAGTTCAACAGCTTCTAGCATGCCACCCGCATCACTTTGTTTGTGAGCCCACAAGTGAGCCTCCTCTGTACCACACCGGCATGCTCTCTCTGGATACGGAGCTGGAAGAAGGGCGAATCTACCTCATCCTTCCTCTCCCTCGCCTTCTTCCGCCAGCCTATCATCTCTCCAACAACAACAACAACAACATGTTTTCCACCACCACCCCTTCTTGTCCATGTTTCACTCCTCATGCATCCAAAACTATCTTTCCATCGTCGAGCTGCAACGCCTTCCCATCAGCTACTGCAGGATCAGTCCAAGAATCAAGGCTTTCCAACACTTTGCTGCAGTCGATATCTGATAAGAAATTCTTACGAACCTCCAGGATCGGCAGATGGTTTTCAACAAGGTCACAACAGTTGTTGGCAGCTGCAAGCACTGTCCAACAAAAAACTGGGTCATGCATCATGAGGTCTTTAGTGCACATGAGCCATCTGAAGATTTTCCACACCAAGTTGTTTTGTAGAAATTCTTCTCAGGATCTTCACAAGCCTCATGAGCCTCATCAACTTCCCAGCAAGCAAGCAATACTATGCAGAGTTCAAAGCTCGAGAAACCGGTGGAGACCAGGCTTGGAGTGTATTTCTGAGGTGGAATTGATGGCTGGTTTGCTGGAGTTTGACAGTGTTTGCAGTCATGAGGCTAGACTCTATATGGATCATGACAAAGTTAATTGAGAAACTGAATCAAACTTTTTGTGATGTTTTTCTCCTCATTTTGATCATCAAGCTCAATAGCCGATCAAGCCTTGTTTGCGAGCTCCCATTTTTCAATATGGACTTCTGCTTCTTGAGGGCAAATTTGATGACAAAATGTTGATGAAGCTGTTTGAACTGAAGTAATTGAGGACTCACTTCAGTTGAATTTTTTTGTTTAGCAAATGCAAAGAGGTGTGCATCTAATGTCTCTCAATTTAGTAGACCTTGGACTGTTCATCATCCAAAACTATTCCTTGTTTTCACAAAAAAATTTGTAGTTTGTACATGAGTGAGAAAATATGAGAACATGATTTAATCCTCAAGTAGAAAAGAGGAGATGAGTCAAGTCAAGACTACAAGCTGTGATTTTACATAGCTAGTGTGGTCCATGATGAACCCTTTCTTGACAACAGAGTTTGGAGTTCCTTTTTTGTCTTTTTTTCCTTTTGTTTTGTATTGATGACTCTGGTGACAGCTTCAACCCTAACCACAAGGGTAGATTTTATGTCCTCACACACCAAGAGGAGAAGAGGGTCCAGTTGGGATTTGAACTGCCAACTGCCTTGCTATGTAGCCTTACACTTAGCCACTGAGTCTGGAGTTTTTATCTCACCAAGAGTGCAATTTCTTTGGGATTGGCAGGGCTGCAACCTTTCTTCCCTGTAGTGGCCCCAATAAGTCTTTTCTGGTTTTGCCAGTAAATCTTTTCTGGCAACTTTGCACAAATAGGTTTTAGTTTATGAGATTTTATTCTCTGTTATCAATTACAACCTTCTACAGTAAAAATGGTGCATGCAGAATCCCTGCAGAAACTCTAGAATTTATGTGTCAAAGCACAATCCGATGTATATTGCTTTCAAGATACAGCTATAAGTCTCAGCTCAAAGCCACACACATGTGATTTATGGCACAACCCATTTTGGGCTCTGCTCTTATGAAGCTCACATAGCTTTTAGGATCCTTGGTCTTGGTGTATGTGATCTGCAGTTGACATTATTCACAACCGATTTTGGGCTCTGTGCTCATGAAGGTCACATAGCTTTTACAATCCTTGGTCTTGGTGTATGTGATCTGTGGTTGACATTATTCAAAACACATTTTGGGCTCTGCTCTCATGAAGGTCATATAGCTCTTACGATCTTTGGTCTTGGTGTGTGTGATCTGTGGTTGACAATATTCAAACTTACTCAAGAACATGAATGTTGTGACAGCATGTTGTTTGAGAGTGGGGAGTGAAGTGACTGATGTTAATATTGCACTCACCTACTCATTGTTTCTCTACCTTGGGATTTTCTGTGCATATCCTGCTGCAGTCTCTTTGGTGTTTTTCTTACCATTCTCTCTAGTGGTATCTATAGTTGGTGTGTGATTCCTCAATTAGTTAGATAGATTAGCATTAACTACTCGTTTTCTCTAGCTATGCTGAGTTGCTTCCTCCTAAATTGGCTCTTGTCAGCTCCTCTTTATAATTTTGTCAAGCCTTCTGGGCTACTCTTTTGCATTATTGGATTTTACTTCAATATTGGTTATTTCTAGTTTATTCACATGGTATAGAGCAAGTCTTAGAGAGTCCTTAAAAAGGCTCCTGAACAAGGTATGTGAGTTTAGCTCCACAATGTTGCAAATAAAAATGGACATCTGTGAGCTAAGCTCCAGATAAGTGAACAGCACAAGAAGTTCATTATATTGTGAGCATAGCTCCAATACTTCTATTAAAGAATAGGAAGAATATTGTGAGCTCAGCTCCAATACATTGACATCTTCATCTTCTTTCCTTCAGTCTTCTTTCAATATGTCAAGGTTTCAAACTCAACTGAAGTCATCTTTCCGGATGCTAACTACCATGTACCTAGAAAATTAGATTTAAGAACCACCTGAGGAAAGAGATAGTTTGGGATGTTCTAATGCCCATAGGATCAACACTACAGTGTTTGTCCTAGCTGACCAATGAAGCTGAAAGTTCTACAAGCTAGGAATCCAGCAACACTCCAGCACCAAGGATCCTAGCCAGGCCTAGCACTGAATCCCAAACAGTAGATGACCAAGACGTACTATGTTGACAGGTCAAGGTGATGTCAATTCTGATTTCTGCAGTCACGGAGGATAAACTATTGAGATCATTGATTTTGAAGGCCCTCGACTAGCATGGTTGTACCTCCAAAACGAGTATGAGCATTGAGGTGAGAGACACAACTCAAAGACTTCACCTTAGAATTGTTTTTCTATGCTCAAAATTTCTGATGACATTGGAGTTGAGGGCAGCCAACATGAGTTCAAGATGATTCATTCTCAACTTGTAGCCATTGGAATGGCCATTTGTCAAGGTGCAAAAATGAAAATGGTGGGTGCAAGTCTTGGTATTCTCATGAGTTTAAGTGAAGGGCTCACAGATTTGGGTTGCTTCTGGTTAGGCTCCTCCCTTGCAAGTCTTCTCCCTTGAGACAAGGATGATGTCTAGTTTATTTTGCCAACTTCACATTTGATAAGTAGCAGGGGGCAACACATGAGCAAATGTGCTAGTCTACCATCCTTTTGGGAATCAAAGGCATCTCCTCCTCCCCAATAGCTTCCACCACATTAGGTTCTTTTGTGGGTAGTTCCTCAAAATCTTTCAGTAGTGGGAACCATTTCCTAAGTAATAAATCTATGGTTGGAGATCCATGAAAAACCACCCCCTCTATGCTTGACAAATATCTTTTCATTTTTAATGCAAGAATGGTCGATCAATAATTCACCTTCTTTCCCTACTCCATGTGCACCAAAAATGCAACCCTCTTGTTGTTCCAATAAATTTGTCTTCAAGTCATGTAAATAACCTTGCAAGACAACTACATACTTGGTTGGATACAAATGTTCCATTCAGTTGACATTGTAGCCCTCAAGCTCCAAATATCAAGTCTCCTTGGCAAAGCCGTTTACAAGATGCCAAGTGATGGTTTTTGAAAACATTGAGTTCCCACTTTGTTTTCTCCTTCATCATTAATCTACATTGCTTGCCATATGAGGTCTTCAAATTAATGATGCTCCTTGACATGTCAACAATGACATGAATCCTTCCATTGTCCAAAATGCAATGAGTGACCAAAAACTCATGAACTAAATCTAGTCATGGCTTCCACCATTTCACATGATACAATCCCAATGATCCCCATTGATGCAACCCAATTTTTGTTGTCATTTTGTAGTTTTCATAAGGGTTATGTTGAGATTTATGTCTATATAATTTTGATACTATGATCAAACATTGGAAATGACTCATTTTTATAATACTAAATAACACAATGCAAAGAAAAAAAAAATTTATGCCTTCAAAATGGACATTCTAAGTTAAATCAACATCAATGTCATAGTTCATAATTTGTGATATGGATTCATAAATGCATCATGACCCATATTGATGAATGAATTATTATTTTTGGGAAATGTAAGTTTAGAATGAACTAATTCAATGTAAAATATATTTTTAAAGTAGTTAAATTCTTGAAAAAAATCTTCAAAAACGCATATTGATGAATTTTGAATTAATTCTTGAAAACATTGGTAATACATAGGATTTTTTATAGAATTTCTTTTGAGTTCGAAAATTGTTGGTTTTAAAAAGAACAATTGTCATTTTGAAATAATAGTTGCTTACTTTATAATCTGAAGGTAGCCACACTTTGTATATTTTATGAAACAAATGAAATCAAGGGGTTATTTTGGTATGATAAGAAATATTATAATATTAAATATATATTTCATTGAAACTGAAAATATTTTAAGTATATTTTTATAGTGTATTTTAAGCACCCTATTTACATTTTAAAATTTACAATTTTTTAATTAGTTGCATGACTTGTGGAAAAAAAAAAATCATTATTTGAGAAAGAAAATGGAGTTACCTTCCCCTAGCTTACAATGTGAAAAAGACAAAATATGGACTTTGCATTCACCTTTTTTGCTCTAGTTGACTATGCTTTCACCTTGGACCCCATTTGTAATCAATATTTCATTTTGGTTTTACTACAATTGTGCTTCTCATGGGGTTGTTCATTTCTAATTATTTCAACCTTTTTGTTGTTTGTTCATCATAAATTTAGATAAGTTTCATAGTTGAATTTGTAAAAACTAGAACATGCACTTTCTCTTCCTACACATTTTCTTTTATATAACTCCATTAATATTAGAATGTAGTTTTTAAAAATTAAATCTATAAGTGCTTTGGTTCTAAAAGTTTAACATATGAAAATTTTGATAATTGCGTTTTTAAGAACTTGAAGTTCCTCATTTCTTCCTCCTTTCTTTCAACTCTTACTTCACATCTTGAAATTTTGGTTGTTAATAAAAATGCAACAACTTCATATTTTCTTCTATGTACCTAGCTACTATGTTTGTTAACAATTATGTGTTTTTTTTTTGCATTCATCCTTGTTCATAAAGAAATGGGAGAAATGATAGTTGTAAAAAAAAAAAAATTCTTGATAGTTGTAAAAAAAAACATTTCCTTAAAACCCTTATCTCTTGTTTTAAATTAAATCTATGCACCTCACCAAATTTATTATTTCATTTAGAGCCCTGCTTTTTATAATGGTTCCTTTTGCAACATTCTTGCGATGAAATGCACCTTTAATATCATGACAACCATTTCATTGTTACTATTAATTTCCATTGTTTTGTCTATATGTAACGATTTTCATCTATTGTACTTCCACCATTTATAGAATCACATTTATATAAAATATTTCCAAGGTATTTTCCAATAATGACAACATGTTTTCTTGATTAAACCTTATCATATAGTAGGGTCTTTCACTATACTTTATTTATCCTTCAAATCTCTTAGATGTTATTTACATATATTCCCTAGTGCAAGTTTTGATTTTGATTTAGAATTCCTTGTTAGCATGTCATCTTCTATTTCTTATTCCTTTGCAGTTTCATCCTCCAAGGTCCCATTCTTCTAATATTCTAAAAGAAACATAAAAAAACATGTAAAGTTTGAATTTGTTGACATTTATAACCAAGATAAAGTTAGGGTCAAAAATTTGTCAATGGCAATAGTAATACAATATTGTTTGGTGACATATTAAATCTTGTAAGGTCCAAACCATCTCCTTTGAAAAGTCCTTTCATGTGTTTTATTCCCTTTGACAAACTAAAAAAATTGTAACCTCCCCAAATTTAAAAACTTTTTGTTTTTAATATGTTATTGTGACCACAATGTTCTATGTAAATTGTTTACTTTTATTTTTAAAAATTCCCCCATTATGTTTTTATGTGCTTTACATTTTCAATGGTGCTTCTTTAATGTATCCCATTTGGGTGCAAAATTTGTCCCTCCATGATAACACACTACTACAATTCATGGTTTTTTAAGCCATTTAAATTAACCGCATTGTCCAACTTGACTAGTGCACATGTCCATTTTGACTAAAGGCCCAAATCCTAAATGACACAAATAACTTTTGATTAATCAGCTTGACTAGAATGACCCATTTAACTATGTGTCAAATGGGACATCTAATCAAATTGGACTAATAAATGATAACCTTGGTCAAATAAACCAACAGCCCAATCAAAAGGGACATGGCAAATGTACCTACTAACTAGGCAACCTAGTTAGGTCATGTAGATAATTAACACACACCCCCTTCCCCATCAATCTTACAATCTCAATCCATCTACCAATGTGGCTATCAATCTTAAATTTATTTTAATCCAATGTTTATACAACCTAGATGGCCAACTTGCAGTCCAAGAACAAAGTGAATTACTTGTCAATTTAGAGAGGTTTACTTATTTTTTATGTAAGTTTTGTTGTTGAGCTACCACTTCATCATTCTACAAATTTGAAATAAATATGGCTTCACCTTCTACCCCATTACATTCACATTGTCTTAACGCATTGAGCATCACATTTGCATCGTCATTAGTTTGCTTTCGAAAGGCATATAGAATGCCATCAATCATTTGTTGTATGGAGAAATGAATATCAACATAAGACTTGTAGTTGAAAGCATTAGAAAAATAAACAATTGTTGAAACAATTATGTCTGTCCCTGATCATATGTGGCATTCAATTTAAAATTCTACATAAACATTCATAATCTACAATAGGTTCAATTTTAAATCTACAATTAACACCACCAAATGAAAACAACAAGGCCTTAAAGCCTCAACCATGATCATCACATTACTTGCAATTCAAAAGATCACAAATAAAGACAACAATTTTTTAAGTAGTCATGTCTATCTTTGATCAAATGTGGCATTGAATATGATATCCAACATAAATAGTCATCATCTACAAGAAGTTCAATTTTAAATCTACCAATAACACTACCTATTGATTGTTGCAATGCCCTAAAGCTTCAACCTGCACCAAGAGGATTGACCCAAACAAACAAATGAAAAAACTATTCAATGAGGAAAAGAATGAACTACTATAGCTCCTTCAATATCAGAAGACACTTTATGCGCATCCAAATAGGTCCACTACTACATCAACACATTAATGTTGTTGAGCACTAATAGCTTCTTACAAGGAGGAATGGGAAACTACAAATATTATGTACTAACATTGTCACTAGCTTTGTTGACCCCCTTGAACCAAATATGCCTACATAATGACATAAGTTTTTTGTCATACTAGTCTACAAACAATATGGCCCTTGTGTTGCATAGCCCTTGGAAAAAGTATAGCAATTAGATGAAGATGACCTCCAAAGCGATATGCGCCAACAATTGGTTCCTGCTTGTGGGCACCTACAAAATCACCATACATGGAAAGATTGACCAAAAACCATGTAATAAAATACTAACTAGAAATTACAATGCATGTAATAAAGATGCACACACCTTTGACCACCTAGTGTTCTAGAACTAAACTAAGGGAAACAATGTGTGCCAAGTGCCATAATTGCAGAATGTGTTATAAGACAAATTGGCGGGTGAAATCAAATCCACAACTAGTGTCTGCACTAAGATTCCCCTAGAGGTGTGGTTCAATATGTTGATGTGGAGTTGGATTGTTTTAAAAGATGATCACATTATGCCACAAATGTGCATTCCACAAAATGTTCAACTTCAAAACAATCCAACCACACTAGCCCATTTAGCTGCAAGTCCAAAACTTTGGCACATGTTTACCTTCAACAAGTGTCTATCTTTCTAACAACACAATCACACCCTATAATGACTATTAAATGTTGCACAATTGAAACTACAAATCAAAGTACATAAACAAAAAATCTCATGAAATATACCAACTTGCCTACAAGGTCACATTGTATTTATAGCATAAAAGTTTGAAGGTCAATCTTGCCCATTTTTGCATGCCTTGGGGATTGTTGATGAATGGACTATCATTGTTAGGGGTACTCCAATGTATAGGTTTGCTCCATAATCTAATTATCTACAATGTTAGATTTTGCACCCATTCCCAAATGCTCTGTATCCAATCCAACCAAATCCCAATGTCACTATTCCACAATCTGGACACAATCCTAATTCTACCCACAATCCAACACACTTGCACCCAATCTACACAAAATCCCAATGTTGGCCATGCTTCCAACAACTCCTTGTCATTAATCTACATAAATATCCCAATATCCTTACAAAATCCCAATGTTGGGTGTTTACAACTAACTTAAAGATGACCACTTTTTTTTACCACAATTAACAAGCTAATGCAAGTTGGTCCATCTAGGAGCTCCACATACTTGAATAATGGCTAGCACCTTCAAGATGGAATATGGGATTAGCCTACTTTAATCACATATCATCCTACTTTAATCACAAAAGATTACCTTGCCCAAAAGCCAATGTGAATATGATCCAATTGCATAGTGCACAAAATCCAACACATATGGTGGTAATGCAGAATAATCTTGGGTCCCACTGTAACTCCACCATTAGCCTCATGGCATATTTTCCATCAACCTCCATATTTAAATAAGAATGAATAAGATTGGGATAATGCAAACTAAAGGGGATGAAAGCCATTCAAGGATTTAATAACAACACAAATCCAAGTCCCCAAGGTGCCTTGGCTAAACTAATACATACACTAGTAAGGCAGTAAAATCCCACAATTTTAGGGCAGCTTTTAAACATTACAAATAGAGGTCCTGTAAACAAAATCAAGGTCTTTTTAAATCTAGTAACATTTCCTATGATAAATTTAACTTTTAAGAAGCCGCAAGAAGGTGAAGATACCAATATAATTTTGTTGGGGAACCCTAGCCAAATTACATCCCAAAACCGTTTCTAGTAGTTTAATGTGAAGGGTCCAATGTGCCCAGTTGGTTCACTATAGCCTAAACACATGTGCCCATACCCTCCATCTACAACTAAAATGTATAGGCTCTTTGTGACATAGATGTGAAGGCCAAAACACCATAATGCACTAATATCTACTCATCAATTGTCACCTATACAAATTGATGTCCAATTGTTAGTCTTTTGCTTCATTGCACATTTGTATGCTATGTATCTTCTTCAAATGTGAGAAAACATTTCTACCAACTTTAAATTCTAGAAATCAAATTAGAAGCATTGACAAACTACACATTGATATTGGAGATGCTTGAAACTAATAAACCAATGTTATGTAGGAAGAGAATTACCTTTAGATTCCATAGGAGCAATAACTTCATCTTCTTCATCATCATCACAATTAGATGTGATTGCCATCTCTATAGTTAACACCTAGGTTGGGGTGATTAATTCATCAACCACTTCTATAGCATTTGGAGGGGGGCAAGTTGCGTGATCAAGTGAAATTTGCACTATGAGTCCTACATGATCATCATTATTTCCAAAGTCAAACATGGTCAATCTTGGGTTAGCTTCTTTGGTGAACTCAGGCCTTCGCCCTCGTGGCTCTCAATGCAACACAACCTTCTAATTCCCACGTGACCCTACATCTTTTGAAAAAAAAACTTGTTCAATGTGCATGGGAAATGCAAATGACTGAGCTGAAAGTGGGATCAAGCGCTCAAAGTTCATTAGAATGAACCCATATTCGTCACATTTCACATTTGTTACAAAACCTTTGTAATTTGCCACCATCAAGTTGCAAAGCAGCACAACTATTTGGAACCTCCTATAATCCAACTCCAAAGTTTCTTCAATCCACCCAACATACACAATTAAAACCACTACTGGGTTTTGATCATTGGAATGGAATGATGTTCCTATTCAAATGTGGCAGCTACCCCTAAATCTGTGGTTGCCAAATGATATTTTGCACTTTTCCACTTGTAAATGGTTTCCAAATGCATACATAGACCTATAGCCTATGGCCAGGTCTGAAGGTGGGCTATTGATTGAGATTACATCTTCTATAACCTCTTCACCTATTTCCAACTTTTTTGCAATAGCAATAGCAAACCAAATTTCAAAAGGTGGTAATTCTGCCAAGTTCTCTAGGTAAGTCACTTTCCTACACCTTCTTATAGTCCTTCTTGCATATTCAACCTTTTCAAATGTCCTTTGTTGTTGAGCAATTAAATACCTGCTACAAAATACAATGGGCAAGATGTTAAACTTGTTCATTAATAATTAACATTGGCAAAATCCTCACCAAATTTGGGTTGATAACACATTAGGAAATCACATATCTATTATTCCAAAGCTTAGGAAAAGCATGTTGGATATAGATAAGCTAAAGATCTATGCTATAAGGGGAAATCCAAATTTTAATAATGTCAACTACTCCCATTGTGTTTGGTTCAATGTACAGGTGGGTAGAATGTTCATCTCACTCACACCATGGTTGGGTTGTTGATGTGTTGTGAAGAACAAATGTATGGGTCCAACTTTTAAGGTTAACATTCAATCTACAAGAGCACCCATTGCCTTTAAGTATTTCATCCTACATTGTAGGCTCTTCTTTGTCATCCCACACTCTCCTTCTTGTGAATTTCACATCTTGGATATATTTGGTACAAAACCCAAGAGCTTCCTCAATGACATACCCAATTGCCATGCTCCCTTCTAATCAAGCTACATTTCTTACATACCCTTTTAGGGCTTTCATGTACTGCTCTATATGGGGTACATCCACCTTGTGTGTACGGGCCCGCAAAGATCAAGCTCCTCTACTAGGTGGACTACTAGATGTGTCATCACATCAAAGCATGTTGGAGGGAAGACTTTCTCTAGCATTGACATAGTTTTTGCAACTTTTGCCCTTAACACTTGCATGGTGTTTAGTTCAATCACCTTCAAGCAAAATTTGTTAAACATTTTGCTTAATTTGATAAAAGACATTTTAATCTCTTCTTGCATCAAATTGCAAAGGCAAAGAGGTAATACATGTTGCATCATTATGTGGTAGTCATGGGATTTTAAGCCCCTTAACTTCCCATCTTTTTGCACCTTACTTTGCAATGTTCTAACATAGTTTGATGGAGTTTTCAACTTTTTGATAATGTGCAAGGCCTTTTTTTCTTGCTCTATCGTGACATTAGGTGCAATTGGTTTGATGTAATTACCATTAGGTATTTGTTACAACCAAAGTTCTAGCTAGATGTCAACCTCCTACATATCATTTCTCACTACCACTATGTTTTTCTCTCCAAATATTGTCTTCAACATGTTCTCACATATATTCTTCTCACAATTCATCAAGTCCAACATGTGCCTCACCAACAAATGCTACCACATAACAACAAATGGGTAATCACCATTACAGATAGACCACATTATGTGACAATGACAAACCATAATGGTGCCATAATTTCATACTTGCAATATTAACAACCAATTTTGGAGAGGAGGTGTTTATAGCCTAACATCATTCAAAAAAACAGTATAACCCAAATTGGATGGGATTTTTGCATTATGTAAACTATGTTCAATATCAATAGTGCCATTCATCAACTTAGATTAGATGATCTAATTATAACACATGGAAAATTTTTGCCAATGAATGAACCCCCCAATGTCCAGGGTTACCAATGACAAATTATTCCAATTGATAGAATGTGGCCCAATGGTAGATTACAACCAATGACAGTACATCTTCAATTTTTTGGCCAACATCATTCAACCAATTATTATGACCCATAGAATAGGGGATTTAGTAATAATAATTTTTCAGTGAAATGTCAACAATACTGGTCATCAAGTTCAATTATATATCAGATTCTGAAAAATCATAAAATGTTACCAATGACATCCATGTCACTAATGATATTTCACTACAACAAAAGTGTCTTTATACGCCAAGTGATTTCACTGGATTTTGAGTGAATTCATTAGTTGTAGTGAACGGGGACGAATGAAAAAGTAGTGAATTCACTGGTCTAATGAACGAGGACTAATGAATTGCACCCACATTTTGTAATAGTTCTTGGTTTCCAACAATAGACTATTATTACTAACATCCATGTTACCAATGACAAAATGACACCAATGAATGAATGATTACCACAGACCACATCCAATGTCAATTAACCAATTGTTACTAATGACAATGGCCCAATTTGACATTCTACAACCAAGGAATATTTAATTATTAATGGATTGACATTAATGAATGATTGGTACGAATGATATTTAGTTACCAATGACATATTATTACCAACAACAATTTGGTGCCAATGACATTCAATGTCCAGTGACATTCATAAATTAATTACACTTTATTACTAATGTTAGCCAACCATCAACATCCTATAGTAGAGCCACATCCCCAAACCTTAATTTAAGGCTTCAAGTGCATCCACACTTGGTGTTAAGGATTCTAGTGTTGAGTCCTTTAATACAATGTAAATCATTTAGGACTTAACCTACTTACCATGAAGATTTTATGTTAAGTTGACATTCACTGAACATTTAAGGACTAACCCAATTGGCATTAGGTGCCACCTAAGATGCCACCTAGATTTTCATTTAGCATTGACTTAACATCAAGTTTGAGTGCATCATAACATTGTAACATTCTAGTATAAATTATAACTCATCTAGATATGTAGGCAAATTGGTTCCTTGATACAAACTTACCTTATTTCAAGTGCATATAGGTGTGAAGACCATTACAAGGTTGTAGAACCTAGAACATCATAACATGGGTAGAGTGAACCAACACCCAATAAGGCAACAACCAATGGAAGCTCAATATGAGTCCATTGTGGATGAACCTTGTCTTAGTTAATATTTGCTTTCATTGGGGTAACCAAATCTCAAATAAGTAGGTCCAATACTAAGGCAGTTAGGTAGGAAATCAAGATACTACTATGAGTACATAAATTATACAAAAATAGGTTTATTATGTTTGTTAACAACCTAGTTGTTGGTTGCTATAAGTGTATATACAGTAAATCAGTAACCTAGCTAACTACCATGGTTATAAGGAACTATAGGAAACCATGGGTATAATGCAAATAATGGGATTTAATTGGGGGATGGATACCCATGCTAGAATCAATTCCTAACTATAACAACCATGGTTCTTTCATGGTGGTTGGTAGTTCAATGACCCCATCAAACAAAGACTACAATTGACACAAGCATTCATGTTTGTCCTTCATCAAAGGTCAACAAAAAATGTAGGAAATTGTAAAGTAATTGATCCCTTACAACATGTTAATTTCTAAACTTGCAAATCAATGCCACTTAAGATTGGAATCCAAGTAATGTTCAAAAGTTAAAACTCTAAATGGCATAAGGGTTTATGTTTGGTCTTCATAGTACCATGTGACAATCTTTGGAACAAAAAAATAAAATTATATTTCTTTCATTTATAACACGTAAGATGTTTCATACCAAAAACTATCATCCAAATGGACCATCTACTTAACCCTACCACTATCTCTTTCAAAAACATCTTTGATGCTTAAAATAGACACACATTCATGCGCCTCCAAACTCATTAAACCTAATGAATCAAAACTTTGGTGTCAAAATATGAATAATTTGAGATGAATGTATTTATTCCACATGCCACCCACATATGCCAGATGTCATACATTCTATAATACAAAATTAAAGTCAAATTTATACTTGCCAATATGGTAGATGAAAAATATGTTTTTCCTCTTTACACCACGGACATGAACAAGATTGTTTGTATCATCTATTGCCCGCATTGCTTTCCTATTCAACCATTCTTTACATTCTTTTGCCCTTGTTAAACAATCAATAGCATAAACTTGTGTTGGTGCAAGTTTATGCAGTGGATTCCCATTAAAGGCAATGCCATTTCTTCTATACAGGTGCTGCTTACCAAGGTAACATCAATGTCCTTGACACATATTCTTCTTCAATTGGGATGAACATCTTGTCTCCACATTTGGACCACACAAAGGGTAGGTCATATAGCCCTTTACTTGACACCCTACAAACAAACCATATGCAAGGTAGTCATGGTTGCTCTATATGCAAATCGCTCTAAGCACAAAACTTTGAAATCCTTGCGGCCTTGTCAGATCAACTATAGGTACCCTTGTCCATGACTTTTCCAGCTCCACAACCAATGGTTCCAAATAGACATCAATGTTATCATTTTTCACTAATTCTTTCCCTGCTATTAATAATGTAAAACATCACCAAAAAAATGTTTAGTTATCAACCAAGGTGGTAGGTTGTAATTTAGGAGAAAGACTAGCCAAGTAGAATGATTTGTTGACAAGTCAGCATATGGATTCACCCCATCAAAGGCTAATCCCAACCTAATGTTTTGTTTTTCAACTTCTACGTTAGGCCAAGTGTTGTCTACATGTGTCCATACCTTTGAATCACAAACTGAGCGCGCCATTCCATCTTGGCTCTTGTTTGCATCATGCCAAAACATCAACTTTACTAGTGAAAAACATTTGAATATACATTTTAAGTGGGAAATCAAGGGGAATTGGCAAATGACCTTGCAGGAGACACAATCTAACCCCTCAATAAAATGAAACCTTTTACATTTTGGATAAGGTATAACATTGCTTAATTCCTTTCTAAACAAGACACCTATTGTAACAAACATGGATGGAGTTGTAACTCAACCCCAACCATTGGACTACCCTCTTGACTTGGGCATGGTGTTATCCTTAAGGAAAAGGTTGCTTTTGAACAGTGTAAAAGGTTCATTAGCAAATATGTTACTCACACCATGTGTAGTTATGGTATTCAATAATAATAACATGGCAATAAGGCGGTTAGTGGGACAACCTTCATAAAGTGGGGTGCGAACCTCTTGGAACATTTCAAACATTGTCTACTCTAATCTACTTCCTAATCGTTGTCCCCATTTGGAAGCTCATTGTCCAGACTTGTATTATCTTCCTCGTCATTTAGACTTTCATCTCGATGTGTTCTCCTTTCATGCCTAGGCAAGTCCTTCCCATTGATCCCTTGTAACTCATCAAACCTTCCAAGAGCTTCCATTACCATTCATCCCATCTCAATATCTTGGTCAAGGCCCATTGTTGGGTTTGCTTCATTTTGGTCCCATTCTAGGTCTTGGTTGTTTGTAACTATTTATGCTACATTGGCTGCCTTTTAGATCAAAATGAAAAAAACATAAGTGAACACATATGGAAGCAAATTCTCTCAATAACAAGATGTCCACATTATTCCAACCAGCCTTCTAACAAGTCAAAATTGAAACATGGTTTTTACAACAAGTCTTGATGGTATAAATGATTTGTACATCAAATTGACCCTAACATTATAGGGTTGGTGTGAAGATAATGATAACCAAATCTTCTAAAATGGTCCCTTATTGTGGACCTTAATACAAGCCTCCCACCTCCACAACACCAATTGCATGGGCACTTGTATTTTACTAATCCCATTTGATCGGCAATGGCCTCATCTTCCTTATGCAACTTCTCTCCTCATGTTTTTGAACATCTTGTTGCTTCCACAAGCATGGTGGGTTCCATGACTTCAATGTCCTTTTGAACCACAAAAAAATACTGAATTGCTTGAACTAATTCATTGTGAATTGTTGGTAGTTAACCTTCCAACAATGCATAAAAAGGAAAAATAATTCAATAAACCTTGTCTTTAGAAAAGAACTACAAGCATAATCACTTAGTGTACACACCTTTATAACACATGCTTTGACAAGGGTTTTTTGCTATTGCCATTTGCATTAAAAACATGGCCAGCAAATGGGTCGTCTACTGTTGTTCTCTTTGCATCAAACTAGCTTATATCCCTTGATTTTTGGGCAACAAGTTGGATGTGGAGGAACTCATCTTGTTGATTCTTGGGTGGCCAATTGGCTCTAAACAATTCATGTCCCTTGATTTGTGGGCAACAACATGGCTGTAACATGGCATTCAATATGGATCCAACAAGATGCCATTTAACTCTGATCCAATATAATATGCAACTATTCATCACATTTACACAAGAACTACAACCCATATGTCTATAAGTCATAGCAAAGTAAGATGGAAATAAAGACCATTAATGACCTAAGGAGTCTTACAAACATGTCCATAAAAAACAACACAAGGAGTCTTATAACACATGGAGCTCAAAAAAAACAAAAGGAGTCCAAAATATGCATAACCATCAAAACATGTACAGATGCCTCAAATTACACACATCTGTCTCAAAGTAAACCATGCAGAACATCTTTAACAAGTGTGTAGGGCATACCACTCTCCATCCGACGCTCACAAAGGCTCTCTGTCTCAGAGCAGTAACCATCATCCTCTCCAAACAGAAGGAGGTCATGGATATTCCTCACCTCACGAACTTCTTCCACTGGCAACATATGTAGTGGATGCACGCCTAACACATCCTATTCACCTGCAACATCATCAAGGACTACAACCTAACGCTCCCAAATGTCGCATGTCAATACAGCTCCAACGTCTCATCTACAACCAATAATCAATTAGTTGATGTGCCAGCCACATCATTTTTGGCTACCTAGTGGGCAAACCAAAACGCGTTAGAGCTAGTTAAGGCATTCCAAGCCTTCAATACAAGTCTGGCCTCCTACAGGATATTAATGACTTTGAAATCATCTAGGTAGGGGCCATCCAAAAGTAGGGGCCATATCATGGCAGGCAAAACATCGTCATTGACTACAGGAATGAATGACCCTTCACAGTAATGTGCCCGAGCTACTGTTGCTCGGGTGCTACTTACACACCGACATGAAGCTAGTGACTTTCCATTAAGCTAGCATTGTTTAGCCCTCTTGTTGTTTCCCATTTGTGCACATCATGGAGCCTCCATCAAATCAACATTAAGTTTTTGATGCATATTCCTTATTTCTGCCATGTCCAAGGAGCTGCATAGCATGTTGGGGAATCTGTCCTACATACCTTGTGTAGACCTTGTCCCTACAAAGTCTGTAATGTAAATGAAGGTGTGTAATAGGTAGGGTCTGCCCAAATGATTTAGGTGACAAAATGCAAATCAATTTCCTACTGTTGCCCTGCCATGTTTAATAAAGGTCATGCTCCAATTTGGCTAACATCAAATTATTGTGTGTAGATGTCTATCAATATATGAAACATATCACAAGTGGGTCTCAGACATGATATCGGCATTGTACATTTGGACTAACAACTAGAGGTCTAAAAATGAACCAACCACAAGTAAGCCACTTTAGAAACCCATCGTAACATGGGCTCTTCTTTTAAGACATCAATCCAGTAAAAAGCCAGACCAACTTTGAAATCAATGTCAAAAGTAGTGAAGGATCAAGCAATAAAACATGGCAAATGAATGACAACAGTGACTTTTCAAATAAAAAAGGAATTCAATGACAAATAGACTCAAGCACACTCGAAATGAAATGTAGGTGAGGAAGGAACTTAATGGCCATTAAATGGGTAAAATCAAGGAATTGCAACAGCCCTTGGGTGAACCCACACTGGATGTACCATGGAAAAACTAGGGAAATTCTATTAAATTGGAAACCCAAATTAAGGTGCCTCTAACCACCAACATTAAACTGGGAGTAATTCCCATGCCATAGAAAATGCCTAACAATGTCATCCAGAATGGAAGTTGGAAATAAAACAATACCATTCTAACAATCCATGTAACATTCATCCAGCACCATTTGGCAAAAGCAAAATTTAGAAAATGGGTCCAATCTTGAAATGTTCATAAGTTCAAATTTGGGCAAGACAAGGTCATAATGTGATACCTCCTACACTGACACATGCATTGCTTTCAATGTGAATGCCAGGGAAGCTTCCATTACTCCCCAGTGCCTCCATGAGCTGTTGACAACGAGTAATGAAAAAAATACCCCTAATAGGTGGAAATATCCAAAATGTGGTGTTAGCACACCAATATCGTTATGTGCATAATGAGAATAGTTAAGCCATAATCTTGTGAGCAACCTTTTGTTACTCACAAAGTACCAAACTTGGGCCTTGATGATGAATATCCATGGGTAAATGCCATTGCTCCCCACTAAGTGAACATTAGCTCCTCATAAAAAATGTAGATATGCAATCATAAACTGTTGTAATTGCAAGTGAATTTCTATGTTCAAATTTACATCCCGAGGTCATACACTAGTGGCTCAACATTGGTTACTTCATCCCCATTACAGAATTTGAAGGAGATGGGCACCAAATAATATCATGCAAATTAAACTGCGCCATTATGCAAATAATGCCATACACATCCACGCAAAAGGAATGAACTAGATGGACAAAATTTGGCATCTCTGCCAACAACTATACAACCAAGATTTCTAAAGATGGTGTGCACAACACCATAAAATCCCAGCAAAAGGCACTGAGATTTTGCAATGGTTGGATATTGGACCAGAGAAAAAGAAGCCAAACAATAAATGGACTCTGTCACAAAATAGGACAAACCATTAACAAAATTCTGTTTGCACTGTCCATACAAGGAAGATGGCATTTTGTAAGGGAGCTATTTGCAAAACAAGGAATTTCAAAACAGGCCAATATTGTAGTAGAATCAATATTGAACATACACTAAGCTACAATTGCATGAATTAGGAGATTGTTGGGCAAAGATAGAATGTATTACATACTGGGGTCCGTGCAAGGGGTCGTGTTTCAAGAATCTTCTCCTACTATCAAGTTCAAACCTGAACACCCAATTGCCACAAGGGGCAATTTTTTCATTCACGATGTCTATTCAATTCACCCATCTCTGATGAATAGTAGTGACCTCTTTCATAGAGCTCTTGAAAGCTAGCTCTTCATACTAATAAATTAAACCTAATTCATCATGCATTTGTATGCAATAATTGAAGAAAAATACCTTACTTGAATGTAATTCACCTCCAAGAGCTCAACAATGGCACGGCAACCAAAAGCGTCAAAGGATCATTTGCAACTCAATAGGAACATAGCAACATCAAACACAAGATTGAAACCTAAAAGTTTGATGGTTGCAAGACATTGTTGATGAAAACAAATGAAACATGTTTCATCCAAATTCATCTATAGAGGCTATGATACTGGTACTTCATCCAAATTCATCCATATTAGCAAGATGGATGTACATGTGCATAACAAGGTTGTTGTTAAGGAATCTTTGTTTAGAACCAAATAGGCTATCATCCAAAAAAATGTGTAGAAAACATGACAATCATCTAAAGAAATAATTGATCAAATCTAGGTATAATTTATATATGAAATAAAAGAATTTAATTATTTTCCTATATGTAGATTAGCTATATAGGGAAAACCAATAGTAGAATTTTGGCAACTTTTACCAAAAACATTCTCACTTCTAGCAATTGAATACCTTCAAAATCACTTCATTTGCAAGTTTTTAATTCATCATTTAACTTTTGGGCAAAATTTCGCCACTAAAAGAAAGGCTAGTGTAGGACTAAACTCCAACCTTTTTTTGCTAGCCTAATATAGCCAAAATATTATATTCAATTTTTAAATGATTAAAATCCAAATTTTGGTTATTTTCAATAGCTTAAATGCGACCAAATTCAAGTAAATCCCCATTTTTTTTTACATTTTTCAAGTGAATAGCCCTAAAAAATCATGTTTTGATAGAAATTTACATTCATATTAAGATTATAGCCAAAATCGGCTAAACATTGATGGGGATCATCACCTATTTGGCTATATCACAATTTTGAAAAAAGGAAATTGCTTAACTTTAATTTCTGAACCTAGATGTCCAAGTGCAATGATGTTTGAAATTGTTACTACCTGAAATATGGTGTTAGGCAATGAACCATGTGAGGAGTACGAGTGTGAGTATGATCGTTTTAGAGTTGCAAACATCGCACAAAACAACAACGTTTTACGATCTTTGAACTTACTTTCCCCCTTAAAGTAAGATTTTTCATTTACATTTTGTTACTGATGTTGTGCTTGCATGTTTACAAAGTTCCCAAGCTAAGCATTGCTTTCATTGTTTAATTCATTTTACTTAGGGTGTGTTCGCTTCCAAAGGTACATCAATTTTGTATTTTTCAAAACTTGGGTGTCACAAAATGTTGACCACTTTCATAGAGCTCTGCATAACAAAACATTGTTTTATTTCTTAAGTTAGTTATAAACTCTTTACAAGGAGTCGAAAAAGGTTGCAATGGCAAAAGAACTTCTTGCCCTTGATGCTTACAGGAAAAACCCACACTAAAGCTTGCAACATAACAACCCTAAAACCTTTGAAACAATACAAAAAATCTCATTTCAAGTCGTGGTCAAAAGGCTTTTGGTTCAGGTGATTCTAAGTTCTTGCCACCACCTGAGCAAGCTTCCTTAAGTTCATCAAAGGAAGGAAGCCCTCTAGCTCTTGAGTTGCAACATTGGACAGGGTGCCCATGTTAAAAAAAAATGCAAGTTTTTTAACAAGCCATCTATTTTGAAAAAGTTAATAGATTGTGCTAGGGTTGTTTGGGTCCATTGAAGGTGTTTGAATTATTAGTTGTTGGCCTCTTCAAACCACTACAAACAAATGCATTGTTGATATGTAGAAAGGTGATAAAAAGTCTTCAATGGACTTAATACCATCTTCAAAATCACTACAACAAAAGGTGTCCCTGTACGCCAAGTGATTTCACTGGATTTCAAGTGAATTCATTAGTTGTAGTGAATAGGGACCAATGAAGAAGCAGTGAATTCATTGGTCTAGTGAACGAGGACTAGTGACCTGCACCCACATTTTGTAGTAGTGAATGTCCCATTTGTGACTATGTAGAGTGGAGGGGTAAGAGAAGTTATTATTGAACTTGTGCATGATTTGAAAAGGTATCCCATTTGTGTTGCAAAATTGTGAAAGAAAGGCAAGAAAGGCTTATCATGGACTGAGCAACTTTTTGAAAGGTCTTAAAAATGTTGCAGAGTTGGAAAGAGGTTTGAAAAGGTGATGTGAGATCTGGTGAAGACAATTTCAGATTCCCATATGGGTTGCAAAATGTAGGATGTTTGATTTGTTGATTGGAGGTCCATAGGTGTGATTTGGAGGTTTAGTTTGTTCAAAGGGGATTTGTCTTGATTTAAATATGGTGTATAATAGCTATATGGATTTTGGCAAATGCATTGACTTTTTTTACTAGTAACATACCCTATGTAAATAAGGGTGCCAATGTTAATAGAAATCTCCTAGTCAAATGTTCATCTTATCAAAACTCAAACATGGGAAACCAATTCTGAGTTTATATTTGCAAGACTGTAGTTTGCAAGCAAAGGATAGTACTATGTGTTCATTGACCATTTTGGTCAGATTTGGTTACCAATTGGTAGGAATTAAATCAATCCTAGTTTTGACCCTTTTGCATCTCTTGGACATAAAAACAATGACTAGATATATAATTGAAATTCCATGGTAAGTTGTGAGTTAGCTTGTATGCTCAATGTAGCAATTTGTACATGCACCTTTTAATAATTGACTGCTAGACCTTGAACCTTAAGTTTCTAAACTCATGAATTGTGCCCAGCTAAAACAGTTATAAATTCTATTATTTAGAGCAGAAAAAACCACTTTCAGTACATAGAATAGACCTGAAATCATTCAAGCTAATGAAGGGGGGGGTAAGGTGTCATATAAAATTAATCTCCCTTGTTTGATGAAGTATTGCAAATTCTGAATATTGATAGGTTATTGAGTGTATTGAATGAGAAGTTACATTGTATCTAGGCTTGTCATAACACTTTTTAAGTTGGTTACCATATTCACCCTTGATGATAATGGTTGCATGTACATTGGGTTGGGTGGAAACATCCTTGGGTGGACCACTAGGAACCACCCACCCAAAAAGTTCAAGAACCCTAGCTTCATTTTTTGTTTCAAAATTCTTTTTTTTCTTATTGGTTGCAAGACCCATCACCTTTTTTGTTCATGAAGTCTTCATTAATGTTTCTACTCTTCTTTTTTCTATTGTGATCTATTTTTCATTTCTATGTTTCAAACTTGTGTTAAAGTTGTTGCTAATCCTATAAGGCACGCCTCTCTTTTTTGCACATAGAAGGTGATGAATTTGGGTTTGCACATGAAGTATCTTCCATCCATAAGGATCTCAAGTTTGTTTGTACAACTCTTCCTTATACTTTCTTTTTTTAAGTCTACTAATTTTGACAATTCCAGCAAACTACACACCTTGTTGCCACAAGTTTAACCACACTTAAGCTTGTTCGAGTTGAATCATTGTGTGGTTCACAGTATATGAATGGCAAAGGTATTAGCTATAATTATATGAATTACATGGTTCTAACACGTGAATTGGATACATGAAATTCCACGATTTTCATTTACCAAAATAGATAACATTTTATTTTGGTTTTATGTTATTGTTGTAACTTCTAGGTGAAATATGATGATTTGAATGAAAACATCAATTTATAATACTTCATCAATGTGCAAGGGTTGTGCGAGACAAGCAAGGATGCATTCAGTTTAGGGGAGTCAAATGTACCAACAATATAAATTGTGAAAACTTTTAGTTTGTGATTTGACAAAAATGGCTGGAAATACAAATAAAATACAACATTGAAGTTTGGAGTTTGTTTGTGTTATAGTAGTAAAAAATAGTTGCAATATCCAAATTAATTGGGTTGCTTATGCATACACTAGTAGAAACCCCCCCCCCCTTTTGCAATTACATTTTCAACTATTGTTCAACTACAAACATAGTTGCAAATTTTTTTTACAATTGGGAAATGTTTTTGACAATTGCAAACCAACAAAGTCAATAAGTTTAAGTTGAGAGTGTCATTACAATTGAAAGTGTTTGCCACATGTCAATATCCTAACAATAGCCACTACATGCCACTACTTACCATTTTAGTAGCAAAATGTTTTACCAATCTGGTTAAAGGATGTTGTCAACTACCCTTGCATGGTGGATGAACTTCATCTACTAACTGGGCATGACATCAGTAGACATTTAGTTGTAATTTTGATTATGTTAGATGTATGCAAGTTGGAGTGTTTGTCTAATAGTGAGGTGACGCATGGCACACTCGTAACCCTAAACCAATAGTCGACTTAAAATAAAGGATTAGTTGGAAAGTTGACTATGTTACAAGTATGATGAGAAAATCATTTGGCCAATAATGAAATAACACATGGTGATTTGATATGTTTATTGGATCAATTGAGGCATAGTAGAAATTGAGTTGCAAGGTTGACTATATCACAACTACGTTTGTGGAGTGTTTAGGCTAATAGTGGGGCAACACGTGGCACTTTTTATTGTGCACCATGTTGCAATTTCAAGAAAAATCAAACGGATGGCTAGTAATGAAGTGATGCGTGGCACACTCATGCCCCCATAATAAGAGTTGAGCAATAGTAAAAATTTAGTTGATAGGTCAACTAGATTTAATAATAATGTTAAGGCGTAAGGTGCATCAACAGAGTTGTGAAAGGAGTCAAGCTTAAGTACAAAGCCTAACTAATATAATGGGAGATATATGTAAGAAAAGAGGTCAAAATTAATTACAAGGAAGTTAACATGTTTATTTTCTTTTGTCATTATAGTTGATGTTGAGTTGACCAATGGACTATAATGCAATTGGCATTAAGTTGAATCTTTATTGGAATAATTATAGTATATGAACCATGCAAGCTCAGCAAAAGTTATATAATGAAATCACTAGTACATCTAGTCTACATTCTTATCTTCAAACCTCAATTAAAGGGAATTCGAGATGCAACACTCCATTGACTCCTATAGTTAGTTGCAAATATGTAACTTCCTACTTTAGTTCACTTTCAATCTAGGTTAGTAGCCTAGAACCAAACAAGCCCACATACCAACCATTGGAAGTGTGTAGTTGTAACAAAATCTATTATACTCCAATAGGGGGACAACTCCAAGGACAAAGATTCCATGCCCTTGATGATAAACCTCCATGAACAATGTCTTGCAACCATCGCACAAAGGTATTAGGGTTTCCACAATTCAAACAATACAAAAAAATTGCAATGTTCAACAAAAATGCAATCATGTGTTACTAATTGGCTATGATGTGAAATCTTGGATATGTAAGATCCACCTTTTCAAGCTACTAAAATCAAGGAGGCAACTATTATCAAAAACAACCTCACCTTGTAAACTAAGTCTAAAACTGCATATACGTCCTGCAAAAGCATTTACAAACTATGTACCATCTTGGAAATTATTAATGTTCCACAAAATCTCTTAAACCAATGCAAATGCTTTAAACTTTCATTGGCTTGCAAATACCTTTCATCAGTTGGGTAATCTACAATAAAGTGTTGGCATATCATCAGATCCAAGCATTATTTATTCAAACCTTTTACTCGTATTTACTTAAATATTTTTAAGAAGAGTAATAATTCATCCACATAGCCTTGATATCATTGTTCCCAAATACCTTGCACATGCTTACTAACCCCAAGACCCCACCAACATTGGGCATAATATGCATTAAATTCAATGAAAATTACACACCCTACTAAGCACAAACAATCATAAGTAAGACAACTAACATGCATCAAGCTAGATGAAGCTTGCTTGCCTACTAGTCACCATGGCCCCTAGCACTAAAAAGATAATTAATATAAAAAAAATATGGATGAATCTCAAGTTAATTTTCCAAATGTTATATTAAATATATTCAACACTAAAAGTTAACAAAGAAATGTTTGTGGAGTTATGGCAATAAACTCACAACATATTTTTAGGCCATGTATAGTTCCTACATTGCACCAATGTCCAAGGCCCTCCTAGACATAATCAACCAAAAACATTCATGGTATAATAGCCTACAATCCAAAAGAGTATTCCCTTATTGAACTTGGATTAATATTCTCTCAGTACCATTAGTGACAAATTTATTTGGCTTCTCTTTTTAAAACTAGAGGTAGATGTCACAAAACTCTTGCTAGACTCCATCATGTTGAATTTCTTCCATGGCAAGAGGCTCCTAAGAAAATAATCATAGAAGAATTTTGGGCCATCAATGATCCCAACTAGCCTATCATGTCCCAAGTCCATGTCTTTTTAAATAGATGGCCATCAATGAATGAAAGGCTTCAGTAAGAAGCTCAACAAAAGTTTGGGGACACTTATGGCATGATCTTCACAAATGTCAATGTCTGGCACAAGAACATATTGAAAAAATACTACCCAATGAGCAAATGCATGAGAAGGTGATAAGCAACACACCATTGACAATTCATTGATTGAAAACAACTTTGAAGTTTCATTACGTTTATTGACTCAAACCTGCCAATGGTTCAATCTCAATGACATCTCACTCAAATTGCACTCATGCAATCATAACAAAGTTTGACCATCTAAACCCATAATAGTTGTCAAGATGGATGGATGCAAAAAACTACATCTAAGAAGCACAACCAAAAAATACAAAAGAAATCTAAAGTTTACAAATTGATACTTATCCTTCATTGATGTGGAACAAATTTAAAGCAAAAAGTTGAATTGCAAAACAAAAAACTACATAATATAGTAAAGATAAAACATTGAAGTCACCAAGGACATTAGGTGCCTCCATTATTATGAGTAGATGAAAACATGGGATGCCATGGGTTCAATGGTGTTCTCAAAACTTGTACCACAATTTTGAGACACATCATTCTAGTCACTGATGTGAGCATGAATAATAGTACCTACCTTTTCTAGGATTTGCACATTTGGTATAATGCAGTGTTTTTAAGAGACCCCCATTTGTTCCATTCACCCTTGCTCTCTAGATTGTCACAACCTAGCATGTCAAAACAAATGCAAAGTGAATTTTCCAATTAGTTATCCTTTGAAGATACCATATGATGTGAATAACATATTTCTAAACTATTTTCATGAAGCTGCAAATTATTTTCATGAATCACTAGGATTAGTTTACAAGTTTTGTCCATAGAACATTAGATTGGCATAACATTGTTGAAATAACAATAATTTCTATTTTTGCATGTTCCAACAATTTCTAGTAGTGTAATACATTGAATAGTTTTTGGACCAATCCTAATTGGTCACATTTAGATTTGCACACATTATGTGGATCCACGTTGGGTGCCACACTTTTATGAAATGAAGTGAACTAGATTCCTTTCTTTGAAGTTTTTGTACATTTGGCTTTCATCTATATCAATGCATGGTCAAGAGGGCTTATAAGACAACTAGCCAGCCAACTAGCTAGGAGGTGATTGTTTCCAAGACTTGGATGTGGATTAAACATAGGATCATCAATGGATGGCCTAAAATATATCAAATAGGAGGAGGCTTTGGAATTGTGTCATCTCAACCAATGTTTATGAAGAAGGCTATACTAAGGACCCTTGATGCACTAACACAAGGTAGGAATGCCACATTCCTTGTTCATGACTATTGCAGCTACCAAATACAAAAAAAATGTGCCTAGAAATACACCCTATCAAAGTGAAATAACCATGCTAAGGAGGATGTTGGATGATCCAAACTTACAGATGAGGTATAATTCCATGAAGAAACATTCCAATGCATGTGAAACAAATTCGGAGGAAGTCAAACATATTGAAAACATCAACAACATAGAACATTATAAACACTTGGGATCAAAATTTACAGGACTTTGAATCTTTCCCATCCTTCTACATTTTCCATTACATATTCTAGATCTGGAGCCTTCTAACAATGTTACATCCTTCAAAATATTGTTATCAAGCACAAAATGTTCTTGATTTACATTCTAGTGATGTATAATAGAAATTGCCTATAAATGATTTTGATAATCTAGTGTCCTATGTTTAGTAAAATTGCCTATAGATGCCAAAACAAGGTGCAAGACTTATCATGGCAAACCACAAAACAAGTGTGAAGAATGATAAGAACTAGGAATATGTATATGTACAAAAATGAGATTATTAGGTCTTCTTTGAATCTCTATTATCATTTGGCACAGAAATAGATTTTAATACAACTTGTGAAGTCTTCTTCTTCTTTCGTTTTACATTTTTCTCCCCTCTTTCCTTGTTATCACAATCATTGTCATTGGAGATTCCTTTTGAGATTCTTTTTGAAGACTTAACCACTAAAGAGCTCCAAGTACCCAAGTTTGTATGTATAAGTAGTTGAAAATATTTGTGTCGGTTGCTGCCATGACAAAAATGACCCAAATTAACAATATAATAAGGAAAGGTATATCCACTACTACTCTTTGATTGGGAATTTTTAAAAAAAAAAATCCAAAGAATCAAAAAACATACCTGCAAATTCATGCTGCAATTCAAAAGATCTTGATTTGTTTTCCACTTTCAATATGAAACCCATGTTCTTAAACCAATCAGGATCAAATGAAGCACCACATAATGGTGTTACACATTGCAACAAAATTTATAAATGGATGCCCATGCATATTGGGTGGTAGATGCAGGTGCATGAAGCCACCAAAATATCACAACACTTGAAGAAGAGGTTGCATACAAGGCATCTCAAGAAATTGAAGACCTGAATTTGAAATTGTTTCAAGCTCTAATATGTCTTTAGATTTAAAAATGACAAAAGGCTTTCCACCACCAAATTTTGCAAAAATTGCATGCTGCATGCAAGGCATCATCATATTTTTTTGTGACTTTTAGACTTTTAGTTTTTAACAAGGCTTTTGAATCTAAAACATGTAACTTATACCAACTTCTAGTATGTTCCTCGTGTTTTGTTCCTGTTGAGAATTCAAGTTCAACTAGTTAGGTTTCATTAGTTACTGGAGTAGGAAAGTAACTAGGTTACTTTCACAAGGTTGAATTACTTTCGTTACTTATTTTAGTTTGGTTATTTATGGTTTGGTCTTGTAGTTAAATACCTTGGTGTTGATGGTTTGTTTCTCTTTTCTTCATTACACAAGTTTGTGTATTTCATGTGACAAAAACCTTGGAAAGTTCTTGATGTTGTGTTTTGTGTTGTGAGCATTATGTTGTAGTTTCCTTTCAATAAAGATTTATGTTTGCACTTGAGTAGATCTCTTATTTGTTAACATGGTATCAAAGTTTAGGTTGTTTGGTGAGAAAGTTGAAAGAAATCTAAAGCTAGAAAGTCTCTAGAACTAGAGCTTGAGAGTCTCTAGTAATATCATAGGAGTTTGTCAAGTGCAAAAGAGAAAAAGGGAAAGGAAAGAAGTGAAGAGAAAGAAAAGAAAAGAAAAGAGGTGAG
>Ga0209611_10000087_pt1 | contig 99090 bp, 72 predicted proteins | sample S1TSphgellanicum_3_FD_187693 | JGI IMG/M metagenome (GOLD analysis project Ga0209611, IMG submission 187693) | Host-associated microbial communities from peat moss isolated from Minnesota, USA - S1T2_Fc - Sphagnum magellanicum MG (SPAdes) (version 2) | ecosystem: Host-associated > Plants > Peat... | reverse complement strand
CACTTGGATGGGAAAAATACAAATATTGGGTAAGTGGATGCACTTATGGAAATGTGCCCTTAGACTATAGGGTTTTTTGTGCATTATTGAGTGATCACATGAAGACATTAAACAAGGCCCCCCCCCGCCCTTGGATCTCTGTCAGGCGCAGAGTCCAGGCCTACTTTTGGAGCGTTGCATAATTCAATTTGTTCTGCTCAATTTGAGTCCCAGCTCCCAAAACATTTTAAAACTGAACCAAGGGCTCCAGTGAAACCACTGCCGGTTCGCAACAGCAGCCCATTTTCCAGCAATTACACTGCAGCATTTTCTCTCTTATTTCGTTTCTTTTTTTAGCAGAAGATAAATCAATGTCTGTGTAAAACCACACACATTGCACTGTCGCTCGCTCGACGATAGAATAAGGAGGAGCAACAACACAAGGCCTTTGGACAACTAAATCAATTAACTCCTCTTACAAAGCTCCATGGGGCAATGGGGTCAGCGTCTCCCAAAACTATGTTTGCCTACCATGTGTGGCCCATGGGCAATACACACTTATGGCTTTTTGCACTTGTGATGACTTTCCTCTTTGTATACCTAGATATCGACTTACTCTCTCCCCTTCTTCTTCAGGACTCATTCAAACCCCAGCATATTCTTTCTATGATGGATAAATTTTGATGTCCTCAGTGGAACTCCACTGGTATATTGCAGGGCATATTTTGGATGAAGATAAGTCAAAACATGTCAGTTTGGCTCAATCAAATAGTTTTGGCCCAGCATTTTTGCACAATATGATCAGGCCGGGAAAAAGGCACATCAAAGCTTAACCCTTAAACGACATTAGATCAAAAACAGTCCCATTTGAAAAAGGGACCAGCCTATACAAACCTTCCTAAAAACTACCTAAAATCTCAGAATTTGAGAAATCCAGCTCGTAGAGTTGTAGGTGACTTCAAGTCAGATTTTTCCATGTGAAAAAAGGGAGATTTGGTAAAAATATGGAAAATCCCCACAGTTGAAAGTGAAATCTTTTTGGTTTTGGGCAGCCTTCACAATTCCAACTTTTTGGAGATTTTGATCTTACTACCACTCTTCAATGATAGAAAAATTTCATGCACAGACAAAAGACATCCATATGAATCAGATGAAAAAAATTGCACCAAAAAAGGCTTTGGATGAGGAAGAAATGCATGGTCAAAGATGCATAGAAAGTGCATCCACACATAATGAAGCAAAGACAAGTTTTTGAAAAACTGTTTTTTTGACCCTGCCCCTCCCACATTCTCATTATTTTATAGCATGGATAGATAAAAAAAAACACTGGGAAGTTGGAGTTATTAGATCTGCCCAAACTTGAAAAAAAGTGTCACCTTGGCTTGAGAAAGATGAATAGGAGATCAGAATGATGCAACCCTGTAAAACTTTATTGATAAACACCTCGTAGATTAGGAAAATGTACAAAGGGATAAGAAAAAAGAAAAAAAAAAGCTAGAATTTACAAGATGTCAAGTTAGCTAAAACTAGAAGTCAAAACCTATCCATGTCAAAAGTCGATCGCTTGTAGTAGGTTGGCCATATTTTTTCATACCAAAAACCAACCGCTTGCAATAAGTCAGTTGTGAAGATGGAAGATGTGTCTTGAAGGGGTGGAAGTCGGGAATTAGCTAAGCTTACAGCTATCACCTGACTTAAGATGGACGATGCTTGTAGCCTTTGCAATGTGATTGAAAAAAAATTTCAAAGAAAAGTAACCAAGATAGAAAGAAGAGGGCCCTCTAGTCCTTTCAAACTCCAAATGGCATTGGCACAATTGTGTAAAAACACATCCACTTACTTATGTAAACATCCAAATATTTCCACTATTAAGGGGAGAAATTGATCGATGGGATGTCATTCACAATAGTTCCATTCTTTGGTTTGAGCCGCATCAGAAGTAACAAATCTTTGGGTGGTGCAAGATCGAAAAAATAAATCTACTCATGTTGGGTCGATAACAACAATATCAACTAAGGTGCAAATGTCATCTTTGATGAGCACAACATCGACTCGTTGATGGGAGGAATTGAACGTGTTTAAAAGAAGCGCATGTAATTGTTCTCACCCCATGTGGAAGCCAACATCATACACAATGGCAGCAAAGGTGTCGCAAACTGTATCATAGGTTTTTATGCACTCATTAACATGAACACAATGTAAGAGGTGGATACCTATAGGGTCAATGGGATGTGTGCACACACATTGAAAGATACTTACAATTGAAGGATGGGGCAGTTGAAGTTGTATTCAAAATGTTGTGGAAAAAATTGGGAAAACTAATTGTCAACCTAAGAAGATTGGCCGAACTATAAACCAAGCACCCACCCCTGGGCCAAAACATGATAGAATTTGGGCATGATGGGCTTCAAATATCCCATCAAAAATCATGTTGGAAAGGGTAGATGGTGTAGACATTCCGAGATGGAATATTAAAATTGAAACATTTTTTGTTCGATGAATTATTCAAACAAAAAACGACATGCGCGAATTGGGAGCGATAGGAAATCACATGCTACTTTAAGGTGTTGTTATAAAAGCAAGGTGTTAGTAGCAATTCATGCTAAGGCTTTAAAAAGGAAAGGACATTGATCAACCATAAACCTAATAGCTATGATTGAAACCACAAGGGCCCAACTCCATAAATAGGTTGTTAGGGCAATGGTGGTTATCAGTATGAGCTCGATATCATCAAAAGTTATTAGAAAAGAGACTTGTTTACAGGCTAATAGTCCTTTTGGGTTGTCAAAAAATCCTAGACCCAAGAAGCACCCCAATATTTGAATGAAAGAAGAGTCAAAAAAAATGACAAACTCTATGAAGGTGGAAAAAGGAGGTGTACATTGTAAAAAATATAAAGGCTATTGCACGAAACAGTGAATTAGAATTCCAAAAGCTACCTGAACATCACCCATTCTAGGGAAAAGATTAACATGTTGAACATCTTATAATAAAACATTTTTTATGGAGGATGATGTGAATGATGAGGTGTTCACTGAAATTTCCAAAACTCTAATTCCTTCTAATGGGGTGGTAAACTGGGATGGGGTGTTAAAGTCAAACGATAAACTAGAAGGTGACCATGCTACACATTTATGAGGTTGGATAGAAAGATTGATTGCATAAAATTTGGCCTAAAAATATTCATATGCAGATGCTACAATAAAAAAGGGACCTATGATGTGAGTGTCATTTACAATGGATGAAAATAAATAAGAAAAAAAATGATTGACTATACAACACAAAACTTTAAAATGGGCTAATGCAAATAGTGCCCCTTCCAAATGATCACCTTGATAAGTTCCCATGGCAAAGAGGATGACTATGACATCGCCTTCATGATTACAAGGGCTATAAAAAAAAGGAAAAACATAGTGTGACATGTACCCTATAACATAAGATTATCAAATTTTAGGTTGAAGATATGTAAGTAAGAAAATGAGTGGGCAATAAACCAATATGGTTCGTTAGATTGGTTCAAGTGGGTTGCTATTAATAGTCTTTTACATTTTGCAATCCTAGTTTCAGTTTTATGGGTGAGGTTGCAAGAAAATGAATAACCCTTAAACTTAAAAATACATTGCCATCTTCAATGCAATTTTTATTTTTTTAAATGATGAAAATTTCAAAAAGTATTCTTCTCAAAAAAATCATTAATGAAAATGAAAAGTCTTCTGAAATATTCTAATAATTTTTAATTTTCGAAATGAAATCTTCAAATCAATTGATTATTAGGGAGACATGTGCTGAAGCTGCCCTGGTACTAGGGTAACTAATCCTGGATGTGAGAAATACTCTTGCAGGGCCACATACTCAGCATGGGTGAAGTTGCTCTAAGCATTTCCCGAGCAGTCTTTCTCAACCCCGCCTCCCTCCCTCCCTCTCCCCTTCCAAATTACCTAAAAGATTTAGAAAAAATTATTTTATAGTGTGAAACATGTGGGGTATTGGGATAGTAGGTTTTGGCATTTACTAACTACCTTAGCAACAGAAGCTCCCAAAACTCCAGCCTAAATTGGAGATTTGTTCTTTCTTGGGACCACTTTTAATAATACATGTCTGTTCTGCACAATTTTGGTTTTCAAAAAAAACAAATTTCAGGAGTAAGTATGTATGTGGAGTTTTGGTCTTGGAGATGGAACTTTAGCCACTTGCCACCACTTTGATGAGTAATTGATGGCTCACTGGTATAACCCTTCTGCAACCACAAAAATGTCCCAGGTTTCAAATCAGTGGTGTGCAACTGGAACTCCTGCTGGCCCTGCCATTTATATTAAAAAATATCTTAAGGCAAAAGCAGAATTATGGAAATTCTAATATTTCACCAGGCAAAAATAGAATCTTTAAGAAAATCCTCTGAAAGAAACCAAAATCCTTCAAGGAATCATAACTCTATTATAACTAATCTCAAGTTTCAACACAAGCCAAAAATATCATGTTTGAAAAACCCTCATATAAAAATAGACCTATTACCTAGGGGCCAAAGGTCCCTTAAGCTATATACTCTATAACGAATCTAAACACAATATCCTTGCCTACCAACGCAAGGCCAACGAAAGACAAAAACAAATGAGAGGATACAAAGAAAAGGTAATAATAGAAGGCACGAGTATAATGCCCTTGCTAAGTTCCAAATTTAGTGAACTCTCCTCTCTCTTTTTTGTCTTGAAGTTGCCATATGAAGAGACAAAGCATAGTTAAGAACAAACAGAAGGCACGAGTGTAATGCAAGGTTGTAATGCCCTTGCCCAAAGCGCTGAGTGCCAAATTGAGCAAACTCTTCTCTCTCTCTCTCTCTCTCTTGTCTTATATGTTGCCAGATGATTCCCCAATGCTAGTTCATCTTTATTTATGTCAGATTTTTCATGTAGATGCACATGGGAAAGGGGTTAACCCCTAAACACCATTCGACATTTTCAGTCCCAGTTTGAAAGTTCAACCAGCCCTTGCAAAAGGTCCAGAAATGGCCGTGTAAAACGTGGGACTGTGGAAGAAAATCCAACTGGGTATGGTTGTGGATGACAACGTCCAGAAACACCCATCCTGTAGAACATGGGATTTGGGAAGATCCAAACTCAGTAGCGTTGTAGACTACAAAACGGCCAGAAATGCCCTGTAATACGCGGGATTTTGGAAAATCCAACTCAGTGGCGTTTGTAGACTACTTCAAGCTGGATCTTTCGGTGCAAAAAAAACAAAAAAGAGGGTGGCAACTGTTTTGTCAGGTGGGAGTCTAAGGTTGTGCTTCAAACCCAAATTTTATTAAATTAATTAATTAAATTAAAAGAAAGAAGAAGAAGAGTATATGTAATAATAATAATAGGCATGGATCCAATGTCTAAAGGTTGTAATGCCTTTGCCGAAAGGGCAGTTCCAAAAATTGAGCTAACTTTCCTCCTCTCTCTTTTTTTTCTTGTATTGTTGCTACATGAAGAGACAATATAGATAATAATATGAGGCACAAGTAATAATGCCCTTGATGGAAGGGCAAAGTTCCAAATTGAGCAAACCCTCCTCCTCTTTCTTTTTTTTGTCTAGTATGTTGCCATATGAAGAAAAAAATGTACAGTAAGACTAGAGGAGCGGTTTAGGGGAATAAGGGCCTGTGCAAGCTAGTAGCCTAGCGTTGGGCCCAATTTTGGTAATGCCCTCCTTCACAGGCCTTACCAAGCATAAAGACATAAGTTAAAACTTTCTTTACAAATGAACAATCAAGATTTTCCAATGATATATAAGAATTTAACACAAAATATTTTTAAATAGTTTCATAACCAATAACATCTTATTTTGAAATGGATTCATTATCCTTCATAGAAATGTGATTATTTGAAATGGATTTGTCATCCTTCATAGAAATGTGATTATATTTTTTTTAAAACTCCATTTGGAAAATGCTTTGATTTTTTTTACGCAAACTGAAATTAAGTGCTAAAATAATGATTATTTAGAAAAATATGAATATCACAAATACCATAAAAGAGATGATGCTTTAAAATGGAAATCAATATTGATTAACAAACATTTCATTGTTAGCTATGAATTTACAACTAAGCATAATATATCATCATTTTGATTATTACCATTCAAAAGTAAGAAGGGTTCCAAAGAAACTTTGCTAAGACAACAACCAAACTTTGAAGAGGAATGAGAAAAATATTATGCAACATAGCATACTACCCATTGTGATTCCATAATCCAATTTCGACATAATGGTTGACTAAAATGCTGGAAGCTGTTATTAAGACAAAATGCATTAACAATCTTACCCAAATCATCATAGATTCCATCCACACACAAAAAATAGAAGACAAGAACATAAAAGCTTTTAAGGGAAAGGGGAGCAAAAATGAATATCTTTTCATTGGTGTTTTGAAGATGCAAAATAAAGGAACTTGGACTATAGGAGACTAGAAAAATAACTAAAAGAAAACATATAAACATGAACACAAGTCTATCGGAAGAAAAAACAAGTCCCACACACAAAAAGGGAGTAAAAAATGTTGCTTTGCTATCTTCATGAGAGCTTGCGGATGACTATTAACATTTGCATAATTTTGAAAAGGACATACAAAGAGTAAATTAGCACAACAAAAAAAACACAACACAATTCAAAGCATAGAAAAAATGGGTAGAACAAGAGCACAATAAAAACCTCAAACAAGCCCACAAAGTCAAGACACCTTTTATCAAAAGCAACAGTTCAAATGTTCACAATCTAATAGCCTTAAATTGGAAAAGAAGTGAAAAATTGAGTTGTTAGGGTATTTAATCTATAATAATAAGGTTAAATTGAATGGTTAGGATTCTAAAATATCTAATGAATTCAATTTAAAATGATTGGACGAAATTAATTAGAACAATGATTGTGGATGTATATTGTATAAGAATGAAAAGGGGTAGGCAAGAGTACATTGGCTTGAATGATCAAGATTTAGAATATCAATGACTACAATCAAAATTTTAAAAAGCAACTTCTTCATTGGATCTAATAGTCATTATCATGCCCATCATCACTTTGATTAACAATCCAAATCAAATTAATATTTAGGGTGTGGTCAATGATTTACCAATGGTTATTGGGAACCATGTCATATATCTAACATGAGAACAACCAGTAACTATCCAAAGAATTGAATCATTTCAAATGTCAACATGTTTCATTGATGATCAAATTTTCTCTTATCAATGATCAAGAATGGACAAAAAGACCTACTTATTCAACCTTCTTAGTGTTATATTTACGTCTCTTTCTCCACCACCTTCTTCAATGGCTTTGTTTGAATTTGGTTTTGTGCTTTACAAAATATAGTTTTGCAAAGCATAAAATGAGCTTTTGTTTTTCCTTCTTTTTTGTTGTGTCTATTTTTTATTAGAATATTTGTCTTGTTTTTACATTCTTGCAAAAGGTTGATGGTGATCCAGTAGCTTTAATTTTTATTCTTGTCTTCAATATTTTTGTGTTCGTTGTTTAGTGTTTTAACTTTTACTTTTAGTTTGGACTCTAATGGATAACTTTATTTTTCTTTTAGCCTCCTATTTTTGGGCCTTGGTAAGTAATGCTTGAAATGACATTGCCTATTGTCTTTTACATTTTTGTTTCATTTGATTTGTTCCTCCCTTGTTTTCTTTGTTTGGGTGATTATCTTGTTTCCTATCCTCTTGTGTTCCTTGCTTATGTATGATTTTATTTTATGTGATTTGTCTTGTCTGACATTTTTGGTTGTTTTGATGTTTCTTGTCATGTCCTTGTCATGTTATTTATGAATTTTTTTCTAAAACTTGTTTTTTCCTTCTTTGTGTATGTTTTTTTCATGCATCATGTTAAGTCTTACTAGTAGTCTTACTAAAGTTTTTTACTACATGTCATGTTAGGCTAGGTATTAGTTTAAGGACACCCCTAACTTAGTGAGGTCCATTTATTTCAATCTAGTTTAACAACTCATGTGAGCAAGGACATTTGGAAGTTTGGATGAAAATTAAACCTTCATTCTTGTCTTTGTTTCCTTTTTTTCAAGTAAAATAAAGCCACTTCCTAACCATGTTAAGGATTTTATCACAAAAAAATTAATTTTAATTTAACTCAATAAGTTGGTACAGACAAAACTTCTTTTCATAACTTCAGAAGCTCACAACCTATAACTTTCAACATTACAACTTAACAATAAATAAATAAACACAAGAAACATGAAAGTTTTTGTAATCTTCATCCAAGCTTCCAAATGTCCATATTCACATTACACAAATTGTTAAACTAAATTGAAATGAATGTTCACTAACCTAGAGATGTCTTTTGATTAAAACCTAGCTTAACATGATAATGAGTAGGAATGATTTGTTTCATACGAGGCTCATTGGTCTTATGAATCTTCTTGCCACAAAGATTTCTTGTGAATTATGAAGTTGTAATGCAAGATCAGATTCTCATGACCCATTAAAAGCACATTAATCATGTTCTTTTACTTTCCTACACCCTTGTATAGTCTCCTAAGAATTGAAATTTTAGTTCCTTAGATTTTGAAGTTTGTTGTGAACTATGGCAACAAATCACAAGTAAATAATATTGAAGCTTCGAAGTTACAAAATTTTGGAACAAATTGTTACACTACACCCACTAAATTCATTGTGCCTAATGGTTGGACAATAGAGGCATCATGCACAACTTCATGTGTTAAGGAAGAGAGTGTTGTTGAAGGTTGTACAAAAGTTGTTATTAATGTTGGTTTTGCTAACATGAAAGTGGGACATGGAGTAGTTATCAGTGTTGGCTTTGCTAACATGAAGATGGAACTTGGAGTGGTTTGGTCAAAGGGTTTGTTTCATCGGCAACAAGATAATCATCCATGTTGAATTTTGCAAGTCCATCTTCTTGAGCAAAAATAACTTTGACAACTTACAAGCTATCAAATACCTTGGTGACAATGGGCATCCAATTGGAATGAGTAGAAGAAAAAAACCTTTCCAATTCTCATTATTCATGTTCTTATTCCCTTGGAACTTAATATATATTAACCTACAACACCAATTATAAAATTAATACAAGTGCCCTAAATTAAAATAAAGCCCACTCAAAATTCATCAAATGAATTATATCAATTCATGTTTTAAATTTATTGCTAATAATCAAAGTCCATGAATTCAACATGGGAATCAAACAACTTCAAATGGTTCATATTACTGTTGATTTGTAAACTAAAGATTGAACACAATCTACACATGTATGAAAGTCTTTTATTTAAAGCATTAAATTGTAGTGGCCAATTTTCTCACTATGGTGAGACAAATAAATCACCTTTTTTTCTTCTTCTAACCTATGCATAATACTATTAAAACATCTATACCACACATCAAACATGATTCCTAACAATCTCTTCAATTTTGCACATATTTCAATCATTTAAAGGCAGTCACATCATCTACTGGAAATGTATGTGCACCTTTTTATTCATATAAATCTAAATGTGACTAGCACTAGGAAAAAAAGGGCCTCTTTTTATCAACCAATTTTTGATTACATGTTGTCCTTGAGTTCATTTCAATTACATAATTATATTTATTTCAACTAATTTGGTGGACATTGTTTACAAATGGATGAAAGATGAGAATTCATCAAGTCTAAAAAAAATTGTCTTTTTGCAAATGTTGTATGCAACTATTAACTAGTTGCATAAGACAAGTTGCACACAATTATGTATATTGTATTTATGTAGATAGTATATATGGTATAATTTATATTTTATACATATGCATTATTTTAAGGGCATGCCCATGGTGACATGTGACAATTTTAAAATCCAATTGATTATTTATTTCTTAATTAATTAAGTAGATGGGTCATAGGTAAGTAGGATGGTAGGGTTAGGCTAGCTAGTTAATAGGTTTACAATAATCTAATTTTGTGTTTGGATTCAGCCTTGAAGGTTGAACCTTTTTCATTGACTCATCCCATGGCATTTGGTGTTTGTTTTGTGAACAAGACAAATGCACATAGTTATATAATGTGCACATTTAAAATCTAGGGCAAAAGATATGGGATAAAAAAATTAATTGCAAGTGCAACCAATGTAATTGCACAAGTAGAAATTAGCCAAAATGTAACCACTACATTTGCAACTACATGCAACTTATAGTCATTGTGACTAGTTCTGAAAGTTTTTACAACTATAAGATCAAATTTCAACTATTTTGGTCATTGTTGCGACTTTGATGCAATTATTGATAACTTCATCCTATGGGTTGGATGATTTTTATGTCTATTTTCATCCATGAATAGGCTTATATGTCCCATTAGCCACAATAATCACCAACTAGTTGCATTGAACTAAAGATATTCTACGATGACTTAAAGGTAAATTTGTAATTTGAATTTGAGAATCAATTTTTTAATTCTGAAAATTGATATTTCAATTCTGATAATTATTATTTGATGCTGAAAATAGTTATTTCAACTATAAAAACTATTACTTGAATTTGAAATTCTTAATTGGATCTGAAAATGGATATTTCAATTTTGAAAATTTTATTTGAATCTGAAAATCAATTTCAATTTCAACAATTTTTATTTCAATTTGAAATTTGTAATTTGAATTTGGAAATCGAATTTCAAGTTCAAAATTTGATATTTGGGTTCTAAAAATTTTCATTTGAATTTGAAGATTGATATTTCAATTCTGATAATTATTATTCAAAGCTGAAAGTTTTTATTTCAATTATAAAAAATATCATTTGAATTTGGAATTTTTTTTTGAAGCTATGAATTGATGTTCAAGTCTGAATTTGAATCTAAAAAAGAATATTTCTGTTTTTATTTTTTTTTAATTGTGTAAAAATGGATATGTAAATGTTATGTGAAATTTTTATTTCAATTTAAAGTGGACAGTTCAAATTTGAAATTTATTACTTGAAATAAAAATATTTCTAGTTCAAATTATATATTTGAATTGTGAAGTTTGAAAAACATTATTTGAATCTCAATTTTCATATTTGAATTCTGAAAAGTGATTTTTCAATTCAGAAAATTTATAATAAAAGCTATAAGAAATGAGATAGTAAGAAACTAATTAATGACAAAATAACTAGCAACTAGCTTCAGTAATAATCTAATAAATATTCTTATTATTATTATTAAATATATTTTGTATTAAAATGTAAAATATTTAAATACTAATATTATACTTTTTATTATGACATGAATTATTACTAAAAATACTATTATAGTTACCAAAATTATTATTTCTATTTTTATTAGTATTAATGTTATTATATAGTAATAATAGGGTGAATAAGTGAGACAATAATAATAAAAAAATAACTAGCTAGATTATCTACTAGCTACAATAATAATAATATATTATTATCATCTATTGAATTTTATTACTTATAGTTAGTAGGTAAAGTAAGGCATAATAGCACATTGGGTACTAGGAAGTAGTTGCAAATAAATTATGACTAGGTTGGTGACACTTGCAATTAAAATGTTTATCCATATCTTTTGTCTTTCATTATTTTCATATGTAATATAAATAAGTGTACTAGAAGGTTTCAAAGTGGAAGTATCATTCAAAGGATGGACCAATAAAAGAGGCTTGAACCTTGAAACTAAAACCCAACATAAATATAACATGTATTTAATTAATTCCAAACTTTGAAAAAGTCCGAAAATAGAAACAATCAATTTTGAGTTTAAAAATAAATAGAATAACGTCTTCAACCTAGTGGGCACTAAACAAAGTGTTAAAATGACAAATTTTCATAAGAATAATTTTTCACCATCAAAACAATTAACATACATGACAACAAATCAACTTGGTGGTCACTAGAATTTAAGAACTCAAAGATTTTTAAAACAAAGGAAATAACTAAAACATGCATAACATCATTGAGTTTTCATGGTGCCCACCAAAATCAATAAAGCACTTTTAAAAAAAATTAATGGCAAAATCAAAGGACATAATTTGAAAAATCTACTAAATTTTATGTCATTCAATTTCGTAAAGTATCAACAAAAGAATTTATGATAGGTACAGTTCATGTATTTCATAAATCGTTGGTGGAACATTGAACACAAAAGCTTGGGGGGCATTGAGTAATTGAAAAATATTATCTATTAGAAAATAATAGTAGAAATATCATCTATCTAGTGGCCACCAATGGGTATCATACTCCTAGCTTGAAACATATTATGACATATACATTGGACATTTAACCTTGAGGAGGAAGAAATTTGCATATTATGAAATAAGAATTTCACCTTGTGGAACCAACAACCAAAGTAAACCTCAAATGCACAAAAAAACAATGTTTATCAATTTATTAATTTTATAAAAATACAAATATGAAAAACTACATAATTGTCATATAGGAATTCGGAATATGAGTTATTGAAACTAAAATTCAACTCTACAAGCAACTCAAATTAAGGAAACATCAAACCTTTTAGACCAAGAATCAAATATGCAAATGCATCCTTCGCCCCTCTAAATAGAAAACCCAGTCAATAGCATGACTTTCTATCTGTTAAAACTACAAACACCTTCGTGTAGTCTACAAATAAAGATTGGAATCCACTATAAACAAAAATGAATAATTGAAGCTTCCCCAACCTAGAAACTTTTGACAAAATAAAAGATAAAAATAGATAAATGAACCAATGTGAAATGAAAGACATTGAAACATAAGTGAAACAAAAAAAGGAAATGTTTATTTAAGATGTCAACTAAAGGAAGTATGTTATTTCCAAATCCCTGCTTGAACTACCCTCAAATTGCTTCAATCGAGCATAAGATGAACATTGAAAAATGAACAATGAACACATATTTAATTATTTAAGATTTTACAAAAGTTTGAAAATGCAAAAAAAAAAATTAACAATGTTATTTTTTTGAATCTTTCAATTTATAAATGACTTAGTGGCCACCAAGACATGGTTGTTAATAATAAGGAAACTTTACAGCTTTTGAAGAAAAATTTACAATTTACATCCCAAGTTATACAAATTAAACCTTGTGGACAACATGGGAGGTTTTTTAACAATAAGTAAAAAAATAAATTGGAGGATGTCAATTTAATGAAATACAATTTACAAATATCAAACATACATGATTGGATTGAATCCAAACTAAATCTTGAGGCATGATGGCCACTAGGCCTCAAGAAGAAAAGAAACTATAGCACAAAAAATATATAGATTACATAACAAGTCTATTTAAAGAAGGAAAGAAGTTGCAAAATTTGGAAAATTCAATACATAACAACTAAATAAAATTTATTAAATGTTTTAGATACAAATTGAACCTAGTGGCCACCAGATTGTCAAAACACCTCATGTAATTTCTTCAACGGTCTTGAAACAAAAAATCCATTATGAAAAAAATATTTTTTCTAAAAACCTTAATAAATGATAGCCTAAATTAAAAGCATAATTTGAAATAAATTGAACTTGGTGGTCACTAAGTTGTCAAAACACTTGAATTAATTTCTCTAAAAGTCATGGAATGAAACTCCATTATTCAAAAATCATTTTTCAAAAAAACCCTAAAAGAAAACTTTTTATGAAATATGAAAGATAATGTCAAATCCTCCAAGTCTTGTGAGTGTCCATGCTCAAATATGCAACAACATTAACATCATTTTGGAATTAAAAATTGAATGGCCAACATTTTTTCTCCCCTTCAAAGTTGCAAACAACATTGTGCAATCTATGAACAATAGTCCAAATTTATTGCAAAAAAAAGTTAATACTAGAAAACAAGGGCATATGAAAAGATATAACGATGTAAAAAGTTATGCCAAAAAAATGATTTACAAAATGAAAATAAAATGAAATAATGAAATAAAATTATTCATAATATTTAATACCTAAAGACGGTAGGATATTGCAAACATTGTCATTATCACTACCCATATACTAGAGGAACCAATAATAATTCTTTGAGGATGAACTTAATCGAGGCTTAGAATACTTGACCATAAAATCATAATGAACTTGAACCATTTTGGCCAATGGCGATCCAACCAAGGGTGGCCACACATAGGATGCAAGGTCCAACCATTACACCTTATTCTGCAACAACATTTGTCCCCTGAATGATTCAAGAAAAAAACCACTCCATTTGGAATTCTAGAACGCCTTGCTAAGTTCATTGTCAATGAATAATGTTTAATCCTCCTTCCCATAAGGCAATCCACGACAACCGTAATAAATGCATTTCAAGTCCTTTAAATAATAATGGGACCCGGGTGAAATTTTACCACCAATTGTTTTGGAGCATTGTTCATGTCCCCAAATGAAAATGAACCGATCCATGAAATTTTCAGGCAATGAACATTGGAAAAACCTCTAACACATCCTCAAGTTTCATATAAAAACAAATTACGAGATAAAACTTTTCAAATGCCTTCACAAGAAAATCCTCTACTCCAGCTCTAACTTCCATTTTGGCCTTGTCAACATTTCTTCCAAACACTCTAGCATTCCCTTGCAGAACAACCAAAGGTGGGAAATAACACAACACACCATTGACATTGAAAATCAACAACTTTTTCAATCCATAAGGTGATGAACATACACACAAACGTGTTGAATTGCCTTTGGTCATTGTTATGGGCTTTGAAAACACATTTAACTAAAACAACAACAAAATTTGTTAGCAAAAAAAATATAGTTTCATGAAATGATAATGTGTTATCCAAATTAAAATAATCAATTCATGTGCTAAAAATATTATTAGTTTTTTGGTTAAATATGAAATACTGAAAACATAATTGTATCCATTAGCCACTAGGCAACACAATGATACTAGAAAAAACAAAAACAAAATAAAGGAGATATTCAACTCCCTTAGCAATATAAATCGAGAAATGTTTAATGGTTGCCAAGCGTTCTACATTAATAGAAACTAAGAAATGTTTCACAGTCGCAAGATGTTCCTTAGCAATATATGTTGAAAAATGCCTAATGGCCACTAGGCGTTGTTCAGCAATAGAAGCTGAGAAATGCCTAGCACCTACTAAGTGTTCCTCTACTACATAATCTATTGTATAGTCTATAGATTCAACTAGTTTAGGAAATAAAAAAGACTTACAAATGTTTGTTGGCCATTTAGATTTTTTGAGGATGTTAATCCTTCACACTTTTGAAGTCGAAAGTTGTGTGAATCAAGTAGCTATCACAAGAATATAGGAGATATGTTAATTCGGAGATGGTTTGTGTTTGACAATGAGTCATAAAACTAAAAAAACATGCAGACATACACACAAGGACACTAAGACTTTATGACTTAGATGCTAAGAAGTGGACTTTGAGTCAAATGCAAACATGTGAAGGTCAATGTCCAATCATAAACATACACACCTAGATTATACTACAAGTTATACACAAGGAAGTATAATGATAGATTTGTCATTCATACAAACAATGCCAATCACACAAAGATGGCCAATCACATAATGACATAGAGAACTTGAATGATTAATAGTTGTACATAGAGAAGGCAAATCATAGATAAAAACTAGGCTAAGTAAACAAAGATGGACTATGGTAATCAAATAGAGTCCTAATTACAATGAGATAGAGATGGGACTATGGTAATAAAATAGCCCTAACTATAATGAAACACATACTGACAAACACAAGCAAACACAAGCACATATGCAAACATAAGGATTTGTTGATGCACACATTTTCATTGGTAAAAGTACATTTAGGAACAAACACGTTTAAAATGAATCCCTTTGACATCGCTTATCAGATAGAGACACACTTATGCATACATGAAATAAACATTGATAAACAAACATACATAAGATGAATAATTGACAAGTGCAAGGATTGGGTGAATTTACAAGGTTTGGACATTTGAAAACTTTTGGTCTCTACTATTTGTAAGACTTATTTGATATTTGGAATGAAAATCAAGGACCTTTTTTAAAATATTGAGTTTTTTTCAAAAGACTCAATATCCTTCTACACAATGATAACTTTACAGAGTGGTGCAAAAGGATGTCAAGTCTTTTGAATGTCGTGGCATTCTAACAATTATTCTTTGTCCTAAACCTTTGAATTACACATGACAAGAAGGATGAAAGCCCATCCTTCAAATTCTAAACCCTAGAATTGCAAAAATGTAGATGCAAGCGAAAATACCTAATAGTGGGGTTGGTTGTTGGGTTGTGAGGGCTTGAACGAAGTTGGAGTGCTCTTGATTGTTGAAAGTTGCCATGGACACAAATTGCCAATCTAAGTTCAACTTCGTTGAACATGTTTGTTTCACCGACATAGTGTGAGCTTTACCGAGCGTGTTTGCTTCACTGAAAATATGTGAAAGGGAGAAAAACAATGAGATGGGGAGAGGGAGATTGTTAGAGTGCAAGAGATGGGGGGAGTGAGAAAGCATAATAATGAAGATAAAAAAAACAACTTAAGGTGAGATATTGAGGAAGTGAAAGAGATGGAGAGCGCAGAAAGAGAGAATGCAAACGAAAGAAAGAGATGGAGATTGGAAGAATGAAAGTGAAAAAGCAAAACCCTAACTGACTATTGTTTGAAGGGTGATGTTTGGATGGATGGAGGCTAGACGAATCAATTGACGAAGGGAGGGAAAGATGGATGGAGGCTAGATGGATCGATGAAGGGATGGATGGAGTGTTGAAAAACATTAAAATTGGGGATTATATTTTATATGCCAAAAACATTTATGAAGGTGGAAGGAAAAAAATATATCTAAGAAAAAGATGAAAATAATTTGGGGATTTATTTTTTCTCTGTCAAAAAAAATTCCAAGTTGAAGGAAGAAAAAGATGAAAATTGGAAATTTACTTTTTAGCTAACAAAAAATACATAACTCTATTTTATGGAAAACAAAATTAAAATTGAAGGTAGAAGGAAAAGAATAAAATTTAATGTAATTTATGAATAATGATCATTTAAACTAATGTATATTGCAATGTCCAAGCATTTTATGGTTTTATGGTAAGATTACTATAAGAATGTTTAAGTGGTTTAGGGTTTGGGTTAAAACATGATTAGGGTTGAAGGTTATGAAGATGTCACGTTTAGGGTTTATGATTAAAGGAATTTACACGGTTTGTGTTTAGGGTGTGAATGTATTATGGATTTAGGGTTAAGGTCTGAATTTTCTATTATGTCAAAATGTTCAAGTTTCAAGTTTTGGAGGATTAAGGTTTAAGGTTTTTGGGGAACTTTAAAGGGAAAAAGTTTAGGGTTTAAGGTTTTTAAGGTTAAATAATATGGAACTTTAAAGGTTTGGAGACAAATTAAGGTTTAAGGTATTTAGGGTTTCAAGGTTTCAAGGAGTTTTGAAGTTGGGTAAATTAGGGTATGAAGGTTTGGAAGTTAAATTACGATTTAAGGGTTTTAGGGTTTAGGGTTTTGAATGTTAAATTGTGCAATTCAATGTTATCAATTCTTAGACTATTGAACATACTAAAAATGAAATAATGTTGAATCCCCTCATGAATGTGAGGATGTGTAAAATGATTTAAGTGTTTGAATTTATGAAATAATAATTTTACAATTTTAAATGTTCATCATGATTAATATTTTCCTCAATAAATCTCCTTTCAATAATTCTTTGTTATCCTTTTAACAAAAGTGATATACAATTGATATTAATGTGAAGATAAATATGTAGGAAAAATTCACCTTCATTGCTTTAATGAATAATTCATCATTAAATTATTTATATTTTGGCAAATTTCTGGATAACGTTGGACAAAGATCAAGGATAAGTTATTGGCCTACATTCCTTTTCAATTAATTTCCCAAAAATTTAATTACTTTTGCAAATTGATAAAGAGTATAATGTCAACACAAGATCACTAATAAATTGGATTTAAATTCTTGAATGAATAATTAATGATATTCTTTCTTTACCAAATGTGATGGAATGGATAATGTGAAGAAAAAGATTAAACTTGATAAAGTGGATTAAATATCTTTCTAATTAATTTATTGATTAGATAAAGTAATTATAATCTTAACAAATTTGATTAATATGGTAATGGATATCTTTCTAATGAATTTTCATTAATTAATTTAGCAACTTTGATTACCATACTTATTAATGTGAAGACAAAGATTTAGGACAAACTAGCCTAGTAGTACATTGCGTCTTTTAAATAATTTTTCATTGATATTCTAGCAAATTTTTTGCTACAATCATGGATAGTGGTAATGTAACCAAACATGGGGTGACCGAACAACGTTGCTATTCTGATTCTGATCCTGACTTTGTTTGCACCATCATTTGGTTGGCGGCGCATTACTTCTCATCACTAAGACGCTGCATGGCAGCTGCGCTAGTTTGATCATGGAGGGTCACCACATTTGAAGATGACGGCACAGAATTATGGCAAAGGAGGTGCTGGCATTGATGGTTTGAGGCGGTTGGAATGCAGGATGGCAATTCAAAGAGCAGGCAGCTAAATGTTGAAAGGGGGATCTTGGAAGTTGGAAGAGGATGGCGGCAATTGAGGTCAGTTGCAGAGAGTTTGGAGAGGTAGAACAGACTAGGCAGTTCAAGAATTGTACAGAGAGGAAGTAGGGACAGGAAGGAAAGAAACAGAGAAGAGGAGAGAGACTTTGGAGAATGATCAGGAGCTTAGGAGATTGCTAGTTGCTGATTTCTTCCGCTACGTTAGTAACCAGGGATGGCTAGCTCTTGAATTTGGTGAGAGTCTGATTGTGAGTAAGGATCGAGGTCGTAGAACGAAGAAGTTTGGGAAATGCATAGGATAGACAGCTCGAGTGGTTTGCTTTTGGGGAGAGCTTGATCGTAGACAGAATAGTTGTCAGTTCATTGTTCAATGTTCTGGAAAAGTGGATGCTTGTGTTAATGAAGACCTTTTTGTGCAATCTGAATTATGCATTTTCATCCCGAAAGTTCTGAGTAGGAGTTGTGTCTGCAGAGGTTCGGGCAAGTATGTTGTGCTCTAGTGATGAATCTCTCGTGTGGATATGGATCAGTGATGTTGCTGTGCTGTTCTCTTGATGTGTAAATACCTGATGCTCGCTCTGTCAGAAACAAGCAGAGCTAGAGGGGTCTAGTTGTTGTGTGGTCCCTCTCTTTTTGGTGACAGTAAAACAAAAAATCTTCCAACACAAAGTGGCCTTAGGGTACATTCACAAAATAAGGAGCCGGGGGCACACCTTTAATAAGGACTTCAATGACAATTTATTCTAAAAGATTCTCAATACATATTAGGAATATTTCATTTGTAAGTTGCAAAAAGTCATAAAAATGTCTTTTTGACCTCAAAATATGTTGCATTATACTCTTATGTGAATATGTGTTTTAAGAGTCTCTTCAAAATTATGTCATTTTCAAGTCCTTTAGGAATCATTTATGAGTTCTTCCAAATAGTAAAAAACATTATAAAACACTAATTATAAAGTTTAAATAATGTTTTTGAGAATTCAAATTTCATTTGATTCATTTCAAATTTTTACATGTGTTTCCATAGTATATTAAAAACATTATCATTAAAACATATCAAAGAAATGTACAATATTAATATAAGTTTTGATACTAAAACATGAAAAACAAAGCAATGGTTACACTTCCTATGGCTCCTATATTTGTGAATGTCCCCTCAACATCTTTTGAATAAATATAACTTGTTAATATTTATCATTTAAAAATAAATTCAATCAATGGAACAAATTTTTGTGAAGACAAAGATTCAAAACAAAATGACATATGAATGTCAATTACATAATTACTTATTTATTAGTTCAGAAATTTTGATACAATGGATAGTGCGAAGACAAAAATCCAAGACTAAGTGGCCTAAACATCTTTTGAATAATTACTTATTTAAAAATTTAAACAAAAATTTGATACATTGATGGATAAGGTGAAGACAATTAAAAAATTGCAAAACAATGTGGCTTCAATGTATTTTCAATACATCCAAATAATTTATTACTATAGAAAATTTGAATCAATCAATGTGGATAAAATTGTGAAGACAAACATTCAGGACAAACAAGTCAATGTGGTCTCGACCTCTTTCGAATTATTACTTAAATTTATAATTTCTGAAAATTTAAATTAATGTATATAATGTGAAGACAAAAATTCAGGAGAAACTTGCCTCAACCTCTTTTGACCAATAATTAATATTACTTATTTATTGGTTGAGAAATTTTGATATAATGGAAAAATTATGTTAAGAAAAAAATTGAAGAAAAAATGCCACCTAAGTTTAAGCTAATGTCAAGTTTTGAATTATTATTATTTAATAAATAAATTTATTAGTTTATAACTTTTTTGATATGTCAATTAAATTTAATATTATATTGATATGGATAATGTGAAGACAAATATCTAGGACAAAGTGGCCTCCATATCTTTTCAATAAATACAAGTTATTTATTAATATTATAAAAAAATTGAATCAATGGATAGAATTGGGAAGACAATTTAGATCCAAGACAAAGTGGCCTAGATAATGTGAAAACATAGATCGAAGAAAACTTGTGGCTTCAATATCTTTCCAATAAATACAAGTTTATATTTGAATTGATGGATAAATTTGCCAAGGCAAAGCTTCAAAACAAAGACTTACTAGCATGTTTCAAGGTTATTATGAGAACTTTAGGGTAAAATTTATGGTCCATGTGTAGAGTATAATGTTGAAAACTTATTTGAGGGTTTTTTTTGGTTGAATAATTCAACACAAACTTCACCAAAACTTAGACTTAGGCAAGGCTCCCCATATGTATAATTTCCAACTTGAAGTCTTTTTTTTCACATCAATACAATTGTGTATTTGTCCTTTTAATAGTCATAATTCTTTCATTGAAAAAAACACATTGTGTTTTGAAAATAATATATGAATATTATAAATTTGATTATGAATAAATGGTTTTGATTTATCAATTCCCCAATAAAATTATGATGAATAAAGGAATAATATGAATAATTGTTTGTAATTTGATCATAAATTATTTTCATTAATATTAGTTAATAATGGCATTCTAATAACAATGTATAATTTATTGATTGCCAAAAGTTTCACATCTAAAGTGCGTTTCCAACTTTCTATAGTTCTTTCATAATAACAGTTCTTATAATTATTTTGATATTAACACATTGACAGTTAATATCCAAAATTTTGTAAAATTAATGATGTCAATTGATACTAAGGCATTGAATAGAAAAAAAGCTACCATCTAAAGCTACAAATTTTTTCATTGTCCAAGCCTAATGCAAATCCATACAACCATGGCATGGATCGCATTCTAAACATGGTAGGTGAATGACATGATTGATTCCAATATTTGGGGTAATAAATTTTTTAACATGTTTTAGTTAATAATATGGTCATATCAACATATTAAGCTTTCAAATTCAAATATGTTAGATTGTTTGTTATTGCAACTTTCCCAATTGCTAGTTTATATCCATAATTTAGTTTGATTATTAGATTTTGCTAGACTTTATGATTAATATGTATCCAATTACAACTAGACACATAATCAATAGTTATAATTGGATAAAATACATATTAACTACCCAATGTTGGTCTAGAACATTTATTCTAGGTCAATCTCTTTAACTTCAAACTAGATGTTAAATTGAAATTTCTTGAGTTTAAAATAGGGTAAATATCATGTACACAATTTGATAAAGAGAGCAAAGATGTGTCTGAATGGGAAGGATGAGAAATTCAATCACATTTTGGTTGAAATTGGCAATGTACATATCATCTGTATAGAGGACTAAAATGTGTATCTATCAATTATTGTTGAATAGACTAGAAGTTTATGTTAAATTGGCCAAAGAAAGTAAATGCAATTAGTACAAAATATACTATGATGAAATTTTCCCCCAATCTACCCCCTTTGTTTTAATTGACATGCTTAATTGTCATTATAGACTTAAATATTCAAAAAAGTTCCAATAATTAAATGTAATTAATTATTGTTAAACTTCCAATTAAATTTGTTTAATTGACTAGAAATAGTCTACATTGAAATTACATATTAATTTATATAGTAGGCTCAATAAATACCAACTATTTATATTTTAATATTTTCATGTAAGTCTAGGTATTTTGCTCTAGTAAGTTCATGTGATGCACATAATAAATCCCAAAATGGTACTATCACTCCACGAAATGATTTTCAATCAAAGAGACACTAGACCACATGGTGCCCATTAAATCTATCAATTTCCACTAGCACATCCTAAGAAATGGGATGTAAATTCATGATAAAAGTTCCAGTTTATATAACAATTTTTTCATCACTTTGACCTAAAGTTCCCTGGTACATAGTTTCACAAATATCATGTTAAAGGGTAAAATCTGTAAATTAATTAGATTAAAGACATATGCATTAGGTTAGTAACTTAAAATAATTACTAGTGGTAGACTTAGTACTATCCCTTATTAATAATATCAATTTTTAATTTAATTTAATATGATATTAACAAGTTTTTAATGTACAAATAAATTATATAAATTTTCTCACTGCTTACAAGTCTTTAAAATCTATTTTATTTTGAAATCACAATATCAAAATTTATTTATAATATATCATACTATTAACTATGAAATTTCATTTCAATTTATATTAATAATAATATATAGTTTATCAAATATGCAAGATAGGTGAATCAAATATATATTGCCAAATTTAATAACGTTAATAACAAATTTGGTGCATGGAATCTAAATTTGAACATTGGAAAAACAAATATTCAATTTGAAGTGTTTATAATGGCTAGTGTTGGGTAGGTTTGATTACATGGGGCTTGTGGATGGACAATAGTAATAGAAGGTGATGAGCCATGAAAAAGTTGAAAAAAAATTATCAAAAGTGTTCTATGTTTTTGGGGCAGCTTAATGCATTGTGTTGTTAAGGAATATATAAGTTCATGTTATATAAAAAGGAAGTGTTTTTGGGGGTGGGGGGAGGTTAATATGTTGCTTTGCTCTGAGTGAGGATGAAGTGGTTCTATTGAATTTGGTTTTAGACTTTTCTATAAAAGCTAGTTGGTGAATAATCCAACTTTTTACACTTAGGTTGACAATTGTCAATTTTTTTGTAATATGCTAGATTAGTTGATAGATGGGGAATGAAGGATTTAGAGTTGGATCCTATTGTAGATCAATGGTGCATGAGTTAATAAAAGAGATGGAATAGTATATCATGTGTATGTTTATTCATAATCGTGATGGTGCTGGTCACATGCATGCACATAAAATTTTGACATGAGTTTTGAGTCGTTTGGAAACATCAAAATTCCATAAGATTTTCATATTATATAACATCATGCTTAAAGTGCCACATTTACCTAGTACATACTAGGCAGTAGTAGCAAAATGTGGTTTGGAAGCACCAACATTCCATCAAATTTTCACACATAGCAACATGTTTAAAGACCACTTAGTAATTGTTTAAAAGTTCTTCTTACAAGTCCTATAATATGCAAGTTTAGTCCTTAGAGCTAATTTTAGATTTAAAAACCAAAATCAGTTGGTCAATTTGTAATATAAAACTAGTATCATTTTTAATACATGTTTAAAAACTAAATGGGTGTATTATTTAGTATCATTTTGCATGGCAATAGGTTTTTGCATCGTACAAATTATTAATATTCTCACATTGATATTAGCTTGAAAATACCACATTGATCTACCCTAAATCATTTCTGATTTTTTGCAGGTCTAGTTGCCCCATAGATTCTTAATGAAGCATAGTGGCAAGATTGGCACAAAAGTGACAATGTGAAGAAGACACAAAGAAGTCAAACACATGAAATTGTGTATTACTAAAAGAAAAAAGATCAATGGGTCACCCAGAATAAATGTTGGGAATGGATGGAAAGAGTTCAAAACAACTAATGTTTGTTGAAAGTAGGGGACCATCTTTCATTGAAAGTAATTGTAATAATGAAAATTTGTAATGAGTTCTTACATTTTTTAAGGATAACTTATTTACAATGTTTTTTCAAATCTAATTTAAGACCACAATGTGCATGAAAATGGGTAAAGAAAAGTCATTTTTTAAAGTACTTGTGTAACCCGAAATTAGGTTACATCAGACTCCTGGATGTCACTGATCAGGGAAGTTAGGTCATTTGTTGATTAAGCCGTTGGTTTCTATGACGGCTGCTTTTACATGAGAAGCTTTGCTGGATTGGGGAGAGGAGTTGTACTGAGGAATTTTGCATGACGGCTGCACTGAATGGGTATGGAGCTTGAATGGCGGCTCCAAATTATGACTAAGGTCGGCAATGCAATTATGGAGAATGGCGGCTTGGAGCGTGAGGGAGGCGGCACTGGAAAATTGGAGAAGCTTCTGGAAGGAGCCAACAGAAAGCGGAAGAAAAGATCAGGAGGGCCGTTTGGAGTAAAAAAAGGTTTTTAGTTTTTGGAATTAGGCAGCTAATAGTGGTGAGACAGGAGAGAAAAGCTTAGCTATGCTTGAGATTTTTCCACTGCGTCTGATGTGTAGTTGAGCTCTTGTTGCTGAACTGAATGAGAGGAATCAAGGAGAATGAAAAACAATATGTTGAGGCACCATCAGGACCTTTTTCTTTTTGGTGTGAACTTCTAATGGCCAGAATTGCTTGAGCTATCGAGGGTGTACATATTCTGTGAATAAGAATGAAGAATTTCCTTGGAATTGTATTAGTGTAGAGATGCATGACCGGAAGTGTGTGTTGTTGAATTGCTGCATCGTTGTGTCGGTCAATCTTTGAATCGTTAAGGGATCAGGGAGAGCAGGAAGCCAATTTGAGTCTTGGAGGTGTTGAGCTGTCAGTTGATGTGAGATCGATCTACGCCAGGGTTCACATCAGATAGTGTATGCGCTGTCTGTTTTCATAGGACCCTCTTCTTTTTGGCTACACCTGATTATAGATGATTTATTTTTTTTGGGACCAATATTTGTGAATTAAGGGGCACCCACCAAAATAGTGAGCATCCACATGAAAACAATATTAACCATGATTAACAAGCTACTAGAATTCAAATGGGCTTTCACACCAAAATATTGAGTCAAAAAATGAAATATTAACCATGTAGTCTAAACTCTAGTATATTTCAAAGAACATCAATGTGGGAGAGAAGGGACAAAGAGGGATGGTTGCTATCTTGTGTTGAATTTGGAATGTTGGTCCTCTACTTGAATGACATTCAAAATAGCTCAAAACTTAACATGAAAGGACAAAGGCGAGACCAAAAATAAGGTGACTTAAAATATATTAAATTTATTATGTAACTAATGTTGAGTCGAGTCGTTGATTTGTCACTAGCACTATAACAAATATGGACTAATATGTTATTAAAGTTTCATCGAATTCATGAAACCTAGTTGCACAAAAGGGTACTTAAGGCATGCCCATTGCCATGTGCATGACATTGGGCCTTCATGGTAACCATGTATGACCTTATCATTCACATGTAAATGGCCATGTCATTGCTCTGTAACGACATCATAATGGATTTTTTTTTATGGTCAAATCTCCATTAACAAGGGACATACCACAAAATAAAATCAAATTATAACCGTGGAATGTAAAGATTAAGGTGCATAAACCTATTTTCACTAAATATAAAGTGAATGCACCCTAAACATTTAAAATGCATGCATGGTAACATGGGGTGCCTAGACACGTACATGGTGCCTAAATGAAATAACATGGTGCTTAAAGTTTGACCCTAGGATCACAACATTATTGGAGAAGGGCTCTCCCATTTTAAAGGGGAAAACACTTATTTGTTGGATTCTAATTTCATAGTTTATACTTTAATATAATTTCTATCTTTTATCAACCAAGGAAATAATGAAGTCTAGTTGTTTTAAATGATTCTAGATCAATGACCACAGTCATATATACAACTTCATTATTTATATGGAATAAGTATGAACAATATATTATTAAATTATTTATATGATTGATGGATGATTTATACTTACAAAACTAACATATTTCATCCATTTTCCATTGACCATATTTCACCTATTATGGTTTTCGAATGTGTGCTAGAGAACAATGCATGATGTGGATTATCTTGTTGTCATTTTTTCAAGTAATGAAATATGTAGATATAGTTTATGACTAATTTATTTGGACTACTTCAAATGATGTGGAAAATATTATCATGATGTTGTGGCCATTTTTATATTTAATTAAACAATATCCTTCGTCATTGTAAAATGAATCCCATGGTATGTTTTAAACTTTAAAAACTTCTAAAATGACTTATATATGATTTAAAAGTAGTTACGGCTACATGTACAATGTGGCACCTTGTATAACTATATAATTACTAACCTTAGATGATTCAATATGTGGTACCTCAGGTGAACATACAAAAAAGTTATTTTAGAAAGTACCCAAATGCGTGCAAAATAATGACTACTTTTCAGATTGAAATAGTAACCTGCTTTCAAGGTTTTAATAATAAGTTTTAGTGTCTGTAAACATTTTACCACGGCCTTCAGCCTTTTCATGATGATGGGGTATGGTATCCTATTGAAGCACTTGAATATGCCATAATTACCCCCAAATGGTTACTGCCTTTCAAATAAATAAATTAGAGTGTCAAATGACACAATCTATCTAGTCTGAATTTCATGGGATTTTTCATACATTGTCAACTAAGCTACTTCCCACAAAGGCATTTGAATTCCATCCACTTTGAATGATCTGCTCATGAGCATACCTCCCTCTCCAATTGCTACTATGCTGGTACATGCATTCAGCACTTCCACAAAAGTAACAGAGTCTGGCAACACATCTTCCTGCTGCATTTGTCAAAATAGTTCAGATGCCTTCTGCCCTTGCCCATATTTCACATGTGTCAATATCATGGTGGTCCAAGTGATCACTTTTCAAGATGGCTTCTTGCTAGACACTCTCCAAGCATCTTCCATGCTTCCATGCATACTTTAAAAACCTGACCTAATTTATCCTTTGAATTTTGAGGTTCCTTCCCAAGCAGAACCTTCCTCACAGATAACGAGGCACACCTTACCAAGCATAACCTTCTTGCACAATTTCAAATTAGGTCAGGTTTTCAAGTAGGTTAATGGCAGGTCACATTGGATATTCTGTTGTTTTTGGGCTTGCTAAAAAGGGCTACTGCCCTCATTCCCAAGCCCAAAAACAGCAGAATACCCTCTAGACCTGCCATTATCCTATACATGTGAACCATTGAGCTATTCCTCACAGTGGCATCTGAATCCCATCCACTTTGAATGATCTGCTTATGAGCACACCTGCCCTCTTCACGTAAAACTATACTGGCATATGCATTCAGCAACCTGACGAAGGTATGAGAGTCTGGCTGCACACTTTCATGTTGCATTTGTTGAAATATTTTCAGTGCGTCCCACCCTTGTCTGCATTTCACATGTCCCAATATCAGGGCGTACCAAGTGACCACATCTCAAGATGGCATCTTGTTGAACACTCTCCAAGCATCCTCCACACTCCCACATTTTACATACATGTGAACAAGGCTACACCCCAAAAGACATCAGACTCAAAACCACTTTGAATGATCTATTCATGAACATGGCTGCCATCTTGAAGTGCTCCTAAACCAGAACATGCTTTATTCACTGGAACAAAAGTGGATTTGTTGGGATTCATTCCTACTTGTTGCATTTGATGGAAAAGCTGCATCACCTATTCAGGTTGCCCATCCTTGACATATTTCATAAGCTACTTGCTCCATGAAAAAATGTTCAATTGCACTGTGCCTGGTTCCATTACAGCCATCTCTGCTGCACCCATGGTGGGTGTCATCAGCTGCCAAGCCAGAGAGCTTGCTGTGTCTTCTTATGTTTGAATTCTAGTTACCTTCCATTTTCCTACAACCAGAAATCCATATCAAGCTGACCAGCGATGGATTTTTCACATCCCAGGCATAAATGCTATTGTATGGGCACAGAATGCCACACCGACTTTCTCCATCAGCAAGTGAATTTTGTTACAGCACATTGCATTTAGTCACCTTCTCCAGTCTACTATTACTATCCCACTAGTGCAGAGGATCCAAAAAGAATTTCTGCCAGAGTTTAGACCATGGCAGGATAGCAATCATGAGAGAGAGAAACAAGATTGAAACCAACAAGAGTTATGGCTTCAAATTGACATTTGATGTTCAGTTACCTTCTTTGATCTGTGATCCTACCATTGCAAAGGATCCAAAAAGAACTCCCACCGCAGTTTGTCTCTCTCATCTCCAGGAACTGCAGAAAAACCACCCATTAAATCATGTACATTGAGGACATAGGAGCAAGCTTCTTGTGGTGGACCTCTCTCTCTTTCCCCTGTGGTCTTGGAGCTGCTACTTTTGTGGTCTAAATTAGAGTTGCATCCTGCACATGGCAATTGCACTTGCTGCACAGATGATGTCGTTGCACTGATTATGAAGACATTTCCTTTGCAAGACAATTGCTCTCACTCCTCACAATCCAGTAGTTGTGAAATTTGTAGCAGCTCAGAGCTCAGTTTAATCTTTGTTTGGGATATGTGTATTCTGGTTTCAAAAAACAGAAGAGAAAGTACCATGCCTACTACTGATGAAGGGCACTTCTTTGCCAAATATTTCTTTATTTTAGAAAACAAGGTTTGACAGTTTCAAATTTAATTTCTTAGGATTTCAACAGTTGAGGAATAAGTATGCAAAATACATCTTGTGTTGTGCATTTGTAGTAGCAACCCAATGATTTTCAATTTTCAACAAATATCAATAAAATTCTCTTATTTTCAGCTAGACCTTTTGCAAATTATTTTGTGCTGAACATCAGTTGCAGGTAAGGTAGTGTAGACACAAAAAGAATGGCGTAGAGATGGATGAGGGTATCTGTGTGACACAGTGATTGCAAGGTTTAGGAATTTGCAACAGCAAGAGCACAATCATTTGTATGCCGTGATAGTGGTGATGGCAGAGGTTTGGGATACTCTAGCTCCTTCATTCAACCTCCTCCTCTACCGTTGTCTTGATGCTCTCACCTAAAGGTGTGTGCCACATCATCTACATTGTACAGAATCTGTTTTGCACAGATGCTCTGAATTGTTCCTTACTTGCAATCACCGACTCCCTGCGTTGTTTGCCCCACCATGTAGCAAAATTGACCATTTTGTTGTAGGAATTGCAAAGCTTCAAACAAACCATAAACCTGGTGAACAATCTGCCCACAGGAAGTGGCCATGACAACCTCTAGATAGATAGTTATCTGCAGTACCTTTTCAGGTGCTAGTGCCAAATAATTATTTTATTTTTCAAATTTCATTTCAGCAGTTAATATAATAATTTATGAAACTTAGGCAACAAATATAGGCAACTTCTTTGGCAGGTTCTCTGGACTCTGAACCTGTAACATAATGAGACTTTTTACATCATTTTTTCCTTCTTCTTTCTGCAAAAAAAGGGGAGAAATAATGTTCTACCGAATTATAAGATAGAATTTTTTGGGACATTTATTGGATACCTGTGTTGCAATGGTGGACTGTCCTAGAAAGAAGCTCTCAGGTTTCCACCACTTTTCATACTTTTCCCTCGTAATTTTTCTTAAATTTTGACATTTCAAACAGATAATTTCCAGAAAATTTGGCATTTCCAAAATTAATTTAATTACTGCCAAACCTGAAAAGGTACTACAGTATATGCATTGGCAGGCAACTACAAATTGATTTCTGTAGTGTTGAAACATATGGACCTACTGCCACCTAAAAGGAGCCCTAAAATGAAAAAGTTGCCAAAGGACTGCCCTAAACCAGCAGTTGATGGAGTACAGTGATCATTATGTGCACGATAATCAGATGGTATTTGGAATAGTATGTTGTTGTTTTGTGTGTTTTATGTTTGCAGGTTGTGCATTCATTGAGAAGGGAGAACGTAGGCACTCTATTTCTCTTGATTTCGAAGGCGAGTGTGCACGTTTATTTGGGTTGGTTTTTGCTCTTCATGAAAACTGGCGAGAATTTGGCTCCAATTGGTGCACTGGATTACGAAAGGATGAGGAGTTGCGAACATATGACGGAGAGATATTTTTGCATTCGGGGGACAGATTTTGGCAGGAACTATTGGGGAAACACTGAAGGAGCTAAGTATTCAAAAAGCTTGGTCTTATTGTGGTAGAAAATAGAATGGTGTTGGTTTGGAAATGCATAAGGAGCGGACTGTACTCTCCCAGTTTTCGCTCTGTTGGAGATGTAGTGTCTGTGCTAGTTTGTTAGATATGGGCTGGTGGTGGAAATAATGCAGAATGGAAGTGGATTTGTGAGCGATTCTTAATGGCATTGTGTCTGAAATTAGGGTTTGTGTTTGGGAAAAGGCATTATTGTGGGGGTGAAGTGAGTACCCAAGCTTGGGCGCTCTGAGTAAGGGTGCAGCTCATGCTTACCTGAATCTGGGAGTTAAAGATTGATCTTTCAATTTGAGTGGGTTTGAGTTGAACCTCCTATTCTTGTCAAAGCTTCTGGGATGTGTCTAGGTATGGGATGATCAATGCCATAGATATCAGTGAATGCTCAATGAGAGAGAATTCGGAGGGTTCTGATTCACCTAAGTTCTAGCATATATAATGTAATTGTTAGATTCTGCTTTTTCAAGTCTTCTTCTAGAACTGTTGTTCCCTTTTTACCGTAATTATACTATGATCAAGGATAATTAGGACGTTTCCATTACCTTTTCTTTTAGGGGCCACACTACAACATGTATAAAACACTCTTTGAACCAGACGCACGTGAAGTACCTACCCTACGACACTTTATAACTGTGTAGGTCTAAGAAGCTGAAACGCTGTATATTTGTTGTCAGTGTGTTGTAAACACCCATTCTTGGTCCAAGAAAAGAAAATGTCATTGTTGCAAAAGAACGGCTTCTAATATCATTTGTGCAGGGAGCTTGGGTTCTCCACATGGAAAGGGAGGCTGGTCAAGGGTTCTCGGTGCCTGTGCGTCTCAAGTGAAGTCCTGGTTTCAACAGCGACGCACGTAAACGCAGCGACATGAAAACGAAAAGACATTGCTGTCTCACGAGACTGAGAAGCTGTTGTCTGAGAATGTTGTCATGCAAAATGACCAGGATCTCGACCGTCCCGCGCGCTAGAAGAGATATTATGACCAGTACACGCCTCGTCAGATTCAATAAATGGAAATTCTCTTCAAAGAACGTCCCCACCCTGATGACAAGCAGCGGGAGCGTCTGAGTTCAGAATTAGGTTTGAAGCCCCGTCAGGTAAAGTCATGGTTTCAAAATCGACGCACGCAGATGAAGGCGCAGACCAAGCGAGATGAGAACACATTGTTGCATCAAGAAAATGAGAAGTTGCGGTCTGAGAATGTTATAATGCGAGAAGCGTTCAGAAACCCGACTTGCCAATATTGCGAAGGTCCTGCAGCCACCATTGATGAGATGTCGTTCGACAAGCAGCAGCACGTGCACAACGAGAACGGTCGCTTGAAGGAGGAGCTAGAGCGCGTTTCCGTTTTGGCTGCCTGCAAGGACCTTGATCGACCCATCCCACCACACGTACCCGTAACCCCTCCTGTCGCCCCCCTCTCACTCCCCTACGTTGTCTCTCGACGTAGTTATGGGTCAAGTAGTGGGCCGCAGCTTTGGTCTGCTGCATCCGACTCCTGGTGGTATGCACACTATGCAAAGCCGCTCTGTGGCGAGCATTGCCATGCGTCGCGGCGGGCTAACTGAATCCGAGTAACCGCTGGTGGTGGACTTGGCCGTCACGGCCATGGAAGAGCTACTACGCATGGCGCAAGCTGATCAGCATTTATGGATGCCTATTGACGGCGACAACAAAGAGCTGCTAAACTAGGAGGAGCATACACTCCAGTTTCCTCGAGGTATCGGCTTCGCGCGACCCCACACGGGTTTGAAGACGGAGGCTACCCCAGAGACAGGCCCGGTGATGAGCGATGCTGTCAGCCTGGTGGAAACCCTTATGGACTCATGCGACTGGATGGAGATGTTCGCATGCATGGTTTCGCGAGCTCTTACTGTAGATGTTCTGTCCACCGATGTTAACGGCAACCGTCACGGCGCGTTACAGCTCATGTATGCGGAGCTTCAAATACTCTCCCCCTTGGTGCCCACTCGCGAGATCTATTTCCTTCGCTACTGCAAGCAGCACACGGAGGGTACCTGGGCGATGGTGGAGGTATCCGTCGATGGTATCCGCGACAACCCACCACCGTCTCTGATGCGCTGCCGTCGTCGACCTTCAGGAATGCTCATCCAAGACAAATCCTTGACGGCTACTGCAAGTTGACTACGGTGGAGCACACGGAATATAACGACGACCAATCCGGAGCAGGTGTGCACCGGCTGTATGGAGACTTGGTAAATAGCGGGATGGCCTTTGGGGCACAGATGGGTCGCGCACACGAATGAAGAATCGCGGCAGACTGCCGCGCGAGAAGCAGATCTGCCCACTATCAGCCACAAAACCTGCCAGGCAGAAAATCCCGACGTTCTGCTCGGCCATACCCGGCAGACGTCTGCCTTGCCACTGTAGCTCCCCTTCCGGCCTGCCCACGAACTGCGGCGCTCCGTTTAGCACTCTGCCCGAGTGTCTCACGAATTTCACCGTTCACCTGAGTGCTCACTCGTGCTCACCTGCCTGCATTCCATAGCCATTTTCTCACTGCACACAATACAGACACTGTGTTTCTCAAAAAAAAAATTTGAAACACATTTTCATCTGTCTTTCTCACCATGGAACCATCTCAAGAGCCGTGTTTCCTGTCCCGGATGATGATGGGTTTAAGCTCTGCACTTCCCTTGTTCATTGTGCCTCACACAGCACCTCCAGCTCCACCCAAATCCAAGAGAGATTGGAAAGATGATTCTACAGCATTGTTGATGGATTTGTTTGAGGAGAAGTTTCTTGCCAATAGCATGAACCGCTTGACACAGTAGCAGTGGCAAGAAATTTTATTAAGGATTGAGGAGGCATTTCCATTGACCTCTCCACACTTGGGCTCAAGTTCACTCCAAAGTACACAAAATGCTGAAGAAATTTAATCAGTTGAAACAAGAGCATGGAGAATCCAACGCAGGTCAATGCAAATGGCCATGGTTTGAGCAATGTTTAATGATTTGGGGTAAGATTGCCAAGGCTTGTGGCACTACTAGAGGCATGGACAATGATATTCCAATTGATTCGATGGGTGGATCTATGTAGGAGCCTGTCAACTTGGAGGATATTGAAGAACATGATGTTCCTCCTTATCTAGATAGGTTCCTTCATTTGCAGGCAACTCTTCTCAAGTCAATAAGTGTCCACCCACACCGAGGTTAGCAGCTTGCAAGAAGCCATGGGTGGATGATAAGCCTCCACAAAAAATTGTTTCAAAAAAATTGCATAGAGGGCAAGGAGAGAAAATTAAATGGAGCAACTAAAAAGGTGGGCAAATTGTGTGTGCATCTGTGCATTTTGTCTCCCTACCTCCCCGTCTACCAACAAATTTCAAGGAGTAGGCAAGTTGAAGCCAAGGTTTTCACAATCATGTGCGCAACCCAAGAGATGGATAGCCACTTTACAACATCAATGCGAGCGTTTAGCAAGTCTAATGCAAGTCAGTAACTTACCATCTACGGATTTGGTAGGTTTAGTACTAATTGCTGACGAGCATCACAGTACGCTAAAACTTGTGCAACGCATGACCAACAACTTTTATGTAGGGGTAAGTGATTCTCTGCTACACACTTGAACAATGCTATGAAATAGTAGCAATGAAAATGATGACATACATGCAATGACATGTAAGACTATTGGCAACCTAGGAAAGCCCCATGGAATCATCTTAAGTGTGGCAACATCCATATGGCTACCAGTGTCACCCCAATGTGTTCTAGTTTTTGTGTGATGAGAATCTACATAACAAGTGGGACTTTCACACCTTAATATGTCTTGGCTCCATTCCACCATCACCTTCGTTCCATTCTGGTATTTACTTAAACACCTAAGTCACCTGGACATGGAAAACCATGCACTTGGTGAAGCTTCAACATTCAAACTTACCTCACAACCTTGGGTTATTCTTGACCTCTAAATGGGTGGGATTTAAACCCACTGTGGATTTCCGAAATGGTTCAAGGCCTTGTCATTCAAGATTACCATCTCTCGTCTTCCAACCTAACCACAAATTTCATTTAGTTCGAGGATGTAACACACCAAGGCCAACACCTCAGACCCCCTTCTTCAAACCCTCACTTGTCGGCAACTGTGCAACTCATGAGTTTGTTAAACTTGGAATTGAACCCAGCCCAATGCTTAGACTCATAACCCAAGTTGTCAAAGGAGTTGCCCCATAGTGGTCTAGATTTGGGCCTTGACTAAGTGAGCCCCCACACTTGAAGGTCCACCTAGAAAGGCATGACATTATCCCCCACTTTAAAGATGTCAACATCTTCATTGACATTTTTCCATGATGATTGCCCTTGATGTTTTCACCAACTTGTCTTTTTCGACCCCTTTTCGGATTAGCTATTTTTCAATCGACAAAACCCATTCACACTATGTCTTTGTGTTTTCAACACAAGAGGTTTTATCATATTGTGTCTTCTATTTTCACACCTAGTGCGCTCATTCAACATCTTCTTCAAATCCCCCTCATTCAACCATCTTTTTTGTCTTTAGAATCCACTTCAAGTTTTAGCTTAAAAGTTTTGGATGAGGGTTACAAACACGCCAATAAATGGTGTTGGACTAGGTTCTACAATCCAAATCCCCTTTACCCAAGTGGGACATGATTGGCAAGTTCATGAACAAGAAGTTTGACTTTTCCACTAAGGGACGTGCCATTTTATTCACACTCACAACCACCTAATCTCGCCTAATTGAACCTTGAAGTTTTTCAATTCAAGTTCAACTCCAAGTTCATTTTCATTGGTTGCCACTCCTTTTCCTATCTCATCCACTTCTTCCCCCATGAACTTTAGCCTTTTCGTAGTTGACTATGTTCATGAAAACCCTTAACCCTTTATTAATGAAAGTAATTAGTTTTGTGGGTGTTCTCGTTCACTTTAAAGGTTGATGTCCTCATCAACATTTAGGCTATTTGTAAGTGGGTCTCTCTTTTTCTTCCTAGTCCTTTTCACTCCATACTCGTGACCTTTTTCCTATTTGAATTTGTTTTACCATTTTTGGAAAATGGTCCAAATGAACAAGCTTCATCCACACTACTTCCTTATGATGGTAGCCTTTATATTTCACCATGTACTTTTTGACTCTAAGGCATGTTTGCCTTACACAGAAAATGCCTTCGATTTCAGTGGCAAGCTTATGTTCAATGGCATCAATTTCCAATCGCACCCTCTACTTCCAATCTAACCTTTGTTCATCATGTAAAAATAATTTAAGTTTCAAAATGTGGAAAATTAGATGTGCCACAAAATTAATTGGCAACTTCAAGGTGTACACATTAGGATGCGACTTATGCAAAATTTCATAACGCCTCACATATTTAACAATTAATCATGGGGCCAATTTGTCAGGCATTTTAAAATCCTAGATGTTCAACCACATGTGTTGCCCAACCTCAAACTCCACATGCCTTCATGTTTTATTGGCATGCTTATCATATTGCTTTTAAACCTACTCCAAAAGCTTCTTGGTTTGGGCATATTTTTTTTCACGCCCTTTGACCATCTCCATAGCTTCTTTGAAATGATCTCTTCGTCCCATGGGAATGACTAAGTCCATCAATTTCTTAGCTTCTTTTCCCAATACTAATTCAAACAAAGACATCTTCATCACCAAATGTGTTGTGGAGTTATAGTAGAACTCTACCACCCTTAAATGTTCACCCCAATATTTTTTATTGGCATTCACATAATTCTTGAGGTATTAGTTTAACACCTCATTGAACCTTTTTTTTTGGCCATTAGTTTGTGGGTGAAATGTCATATTAATTGACAATTTTGTCCCCACATTTTGGAACAAATGCTTCCAAAAGCCTGCCATAAACTTGGCATCCTTATTGCTTATAATAAATTGTGGCATCCTGTCATATTTGACCCACATATCGAAAAGCAACTTCACTGAGTCAAAAGCTGTCACAATTGTCTTAGTTGAAACCATTTTTGCTAACTTGGAAAATTGATCAATTACCACAAGGATGGCATCCATTCCATTCCACTCAGGCAGTTGGGTCATGGAATCCATGGAAACACTTTCCCATGGTTTGTTAGAAATTGATAAAGGTCTATACAACCCATACTTCTTTTTGTATATGGACTTCATGTTTTAACATTTAATAAAAGTGCGCACGAAATGTAATATATCCTTTTTCATTCTAAGCCAATAAAATTTCTTTCCTATGGTCACTTTTATGGTTATTTCCCCTAAGTCCATGGGGACATCATGCTTTTCTTGCATGATCTTTGTGCATAGCTTTTCCACTAGCACAAAGATTCAAGACTACTTCCATTTAAACAACCCTTCTTTTAAGGTGATACCCTTCACCTTCCTCTATTCATGCAACTCTTTGAAATGACGTTGGGTAAGTGAATCTTGCATGTAAGCTTCCCTTATCTTTTGTTCTAAGTTATTTTTGTCCTAGAAGATGGCCTTTAATGCATGGGTTTCAATCGAAAGTTTTTCCAATTGGAATTCCTCTTTCCTACTTAGTGCATTGGGGACCACATTGTCTCATCCTAGTTTGTGAATTAACTCCACATCCAACATTGTCAAGGTATCATGCCATTTCAACTACTTCGTTGAGGCCCTTGGTTGCATTTCAAAAGATCACAAAGAAATGTTATTTGTGAAGGCCTTAGTCTTATGCATCCCCAAATAGTGTTGCGATGCTTTCAAACAACACACAACAATGTACAATTCCTTTTCATGAATTGGCCATTGTAACTGCATGCCACAAAACTTCTTGTTCTCAAATGTAATCAAGTGTCCATCTTGCATGAACACCCTGTTAATAACAAAGTCATTTGCATCAATGTGGACTTCAAATGGCTTAGTGAAGTCTAGGAATTTTAGCACAGGGATGGATGAAAGTTTTCTTTCAAGTCCTCAAATGTTTTATGTTATTCCTCCTTCCATTCAAAGGGTAACTTCTTTTTAAAGAGATCTGAAAGTGGTTTCACCAACTATGAAAAACCTTTTATAAATTTCCAATAGAAGTTAATTAAACCTAGGAAGGATCATATCCCTTTGACCACGATCAACATTTTCTAGTCTTGTATGGTTTGCAATTCCTTAGGGCTAGGCTAAGGAATTGTCACCTCTTCCCATGACAAGATATGCCCCAAGAAGTCCATCTCCTTTTGGGCAAACTCACTTTTCACCCTGTTGGCAAATAATTTATTTTCATAGAGCTTGCTCAAAACATATTCCAAGCATTCTACATGTTTTTTTGTTGTCTTGGAATACACCAAAATATTATCAATATAGATTATCACAAACTCATCCAGCTTTTCATGGAAAATGGAATCCATGAAGGTCATATATGTTGATGAAACATTACACAACCTAAATGGCATCACCAAGAATTCATATGAGCTATACCCGGTCCTCATTGTCGTCTTTTCCACATCCTCATCCGCAATGCGGATTTGATAATACCCCAATTTGAAATCAATTTAGTTAAAGTACTTTGCCCCATTGAATCGATCCAACAAATCATCAATGTGAGGTAGAATAATTCTTCTCTATCCTTATTTTGTTCAAAGCATGGTATTTAATACACATTCTCAACTTGCCATCCTTTTTTACCCACAAACAAGACAAACACCCCATAAGGTGACTGGTTTTGCCGAATATCCATAGGCACCCTTACTAAAGAGGTCGTTTATTTGTCTTTTAAGCTCTTCCAATTCCTTTTGGTTTAACCTATAGGGTGCCTTGGATGGTGAGGCCACTTTAGGCACCACTTTAATTTTATGATGAACCATTTTACAAGGTGAAAGGGCATAATGGAGTTCATTTGTTACAAGCTCCAAAAAATTATTGAATGAATCCAAAATACAAACAAGAGTTTGCATCGCCCTTTATGGCTTACGCTTCCCCTAGGAGACTCTCAAAAACATCAAATCCAAAAACTAAGCGACTCCAACTCACTAGCCAAAGCAACCAATTTCACTCCCATTTCTGTTAATGTAGAATTATAATCCGCATTTAAGTTCACTAACTTAGAGCCACACTTGGCATGAATTCTCAATTTGCCTCCACTACAGAGGATGTCTCCTTCACATGCATCCAAAAATGTGTTTCTTACAATTACATCAAAATTATTTAAGTCGCATAAGGTGAAGTTTTCAAAAAATCAAACTCTTCTACAAAACAAGTTGATATTTAGCACTACATTAAGGGAAGGTCTAGCTATGCCTTGTGCTAATTACACCATAATGGGGTTTTCCATTAATTCGACCTTGATTCCAAATTGTTTTGTCACTTACAAAATCATGAATGAATTTGTCATTCTTGAATTGAACATGCAACTCACAATTTCATTGTTTATCTTATAATTCAAATTTAAAATGTTAGAGGCTTCGCTTTCATGGGCCCCTATTTTGGCCACAAAGCCCCCTTGGAGAATTAACTTAACTTGGGCAATGCAATCACTTACTCGAAATGGCTTGGGGCAGTCTTTCACCAAATGTCCGTTGTTATCACTATTGAAACATTTGACCTTGGATAGTCCCACTAAGTCACCTCTTGGACTGGCAACTCCTTGCTCATTGACTTTTCTTTGTCATTTGGAGGCCCAGGTTTTCCTTGGCCCCACTTATGCTTGTTGCGACCCTTGCTTTCACTGTTTGGGTTGGCTTGGTTCTTATGGGTCACTTTGCTTCTAGTTTCACCTTTGGGGCATGCAAGAGCTTCATCCTCCATACACACCATCATCTTCATCAACCCTTGGCAAGTTTCCGAAATGTCAATCCTCTGGTAGATTATCTTCCACACCCAAGGCTTAAATCCATACAAGAAGATCAACTTTCAAGCATATTCATCTTTAAAGGAAACCACAATCAACATGCGACTAAAGTCCTAGACATAGGTGGCCAATGAACCGCTATCATCCTCTTGGGTGAGCTCCAAAAGCTCTATCCCATTTCAAAACACAAGGTGGTGCGATATGAACCTTCCATCCAATCAAAATTTGAATTCCTCAAGGAGGTCGGGTGTTTCCTACTTTTGGGACATCCACCATTCCCATGCATGTTCTTTTAATAGGGTTTGAGCAAAATGAATTTGTTTCTTATCAATTTTGACGTGTTGTGTTTCCATGTACCCTGGTTGTGGTTAACCCTAGGTGTAACCACAACCACACATGTTTGGTTTTGGTCTACTTCTTTACAAAGGAGTCTAACATTGCTCTGATGGTCACCTTGGTGGAACCCCCACTTGGGGCACAACCAATGGCACCCAAACCTTTCACAATGCGGTTCATAAGCTTGGCTATCTTTTGGTTTCGTGTCATGGCTTCCCCTTGTTGGACCACAAACACATGAAAGGCATTCACAAGAATTAAAAACTCTTTGGATGATTTTTCCACTTTTGGAGCTTCATCTTGTTTCTTAGGAAATTTGTCCACAACTAGACATTCCAGGGCCTATTTGCCCCCTTTTCTTCTCATCAGCCCATTTAGAGGGTAAATCAAGGAATGCACATCCCCATTCGACTTAAGAAAAGAATGAAAGTTGATGTGTTCAAATGACTCCACAATCAGTTCAAGAACTTATTCCTTCCCCCTTATTCTTTTTGGGAGCCATGGGAGTTTTCACCAATAAGCTCACATTCACCTCATCTTCTCCCCTTCTTCGTGTGACAAGAGGAATTCTTTTGTGGGCCTTGGTTTTGCTTAGGCTCACCTCATCCTTCCCCATCTTTTTTTTTTTTTTAAATTCCTGGAAGAAGTTTTGTGACTTCCTCCACCAAGTCTTTTAGACTTTGAACCTTTTCATCATGAAGCTCGTCACCCACCATGGTCTCAACTACAACCATCAACTCTTCCATGATGATGTCCTTCTCTTTCTCCTTTTTGGTTTTGTATTTCTTCTTGACCTTGGGTTCCATCACAACCATTGTGCTAGGTATTGCTTCGTCCAAGGCCATTTGCCTTGGATTGTTTACTTCCCCCAAATGCCTTAAAAGATTTTCCAATCAATCCAAGGAGCCTACTTTGATACCACTTTTTGCACCTTCATATGCCTTGGTGCCATTCCACTGTCACCTCCATTCCATTCTTGTTCCTACCTAAACACCTACATTACTTGCACATAGAAAACAGCGCACTTGGTGAAGCTTCAACATTCAAACTTACCTCACAACCTTGGGTTATTCCCAACCTTTAAACAAGTGGGATTAAAAGCCACTGCGGACCAACCAAGTGGTCTAAGGCCTTGTCGTCCGGGATTACCTTCTCCCGTATTCCAACCTAAACACAAACTTTGTCTAGTTCGAGGACTTAGCGCGCTGAAGCCAACACCTCAAGCCCCCTTCCTAAAATCCTCACTCGCCGACACCTATGTGACTCGTGAGTCTATCAAATCGAGAGCTGAACCCAACCCAACACTTAAACACTCATAACCCAAGCCACCTCAAGGGCAGCCCCATAATGGTCTAGACTTGAGCCCAGACTAGGTGAGCCCCGACTAGGTGAGCCCCCACCCTTGAGGGTCTGCCTAGAAGGGCATGTCAAGGACATTCTCTCTAACGGTGGTGTGGTAACGGAAATGGCCCACATCAGTAAAGGACTGGACGAGGGGAACGATGTCTCTCTCTTGGGTGCAAATCTATTAACTCCAACCAAAGCAACATGCTTATCCTTCAAGAGAGTTGTATTGACATCTCTGGCAGTCTGGTCATCTATGTGCTAGTCAACATTCTAGCCATGAATCTTGTAATGCGAGGTGGCAGCCTATGTTGTGCTCTTTCCTTCAAGGTTTGCCATTCTACTTGACAGACCGAAGAATCGGAGAGCAATAACAACGGCATCGCACAGGAGTGGCTGCAGCAGTGCTTAACTAACTAACAATCCGCACACCACGACTTCTGGTGGGTCGCTACTCACCATCATATTCCAACTCCTAGTGAGCACAATTCCATTGGCTAGATTGTCACTCGAATCAGTCGCAAGTGTGAACAACCTCCTTGAGTATACTATACAATGCCTGACAGCAGTTCTGCACTGAGAGGATGTTTGTCATTTGTAAAACTTATATCATCACATAAGTGTAACAAAACTAAAAGCATATGTACATTTTTTATAATGGAGGTTGCAAAACCCAGTTCACCATGCATACATATATATGAAAAAAAAACATATTGACTGACAATTCATTGGAGGAAAAATGAATAGTTATTCGAAAACATGTTTAAGTTTTGACAGATCAAGGCTCAAACTGAAAATCTAAATCAAAGTCTATAGTCTGCCTTAAAAGGGAGATTGGTTATTTGGTGAATAACCTTTCTGTGAATCATATTGGATTGAACAAAAGGAATATCTGTAATTGTGAATGTCTAATTTACAAATATGTCTCAAACTTATGTATGGGACAATGTATTCATTGTTGACAATGTAACATGGGATGTCCATAACATATGGTGATATGTCAAACTAGAGTCCAATAATCACCAGAAAATTGATAGGTTGGATTAAGTTATGCCTAGATCCGCAGTGGAAATATTGTCAATTAGATATTGAACATTTTAGATTTGGAAGGTTCGAGAATAATTTTGGGATTAAGAAGAGTTTTTGGTTCAGGATCATTTTGATTTAAAAGCTATGCTAAATTCAAATGGTTTGGCAAAATACTTGACCACAAATTCACAGCCAATAGGTTTAGTAAATTTTAATCAATATTGAAAGATCCATTGTCAAGATTTTGACAAAAAGTTAATAAGTGATTATTGATTTTTCCCTGTGGTTTAAAACATGAAATTATGCAAATTCTTTAGGATTTTCAAAATGAGATTGACATAAGTTGTTGGATCCAACACTGAAGTATGAGTATGGTCAAAACTCAAAACCTTTCAACCAAAAGGTTGATGGTCCTGAAATGTTTTAATGTATTGATTTCAACTAAGTAACCCAATTGGTTGGGACTTATCACTAGCTTTGTTTGTGGGTTCAATTCACCTACACTGCCATCAACAAGCAACCCAACTACAATAATCCCCACATTGATCCCCAAAACAAATTGTGTTTATTTCAGCAATCAACCTTGGGGGCTAGTTTGGTGCTCTATACAATTGAGGTACAAGCAACACATTTTCTACTCCTATGAATAATGTGTTGGTGAAGGCCATAATCGTAGAGGTGAAAAGAAATATACCTTCCCGACAACTGATGATTGGCACAAAACAGTTCAAAAAAGGTCTAATTGAGAAAAGGGAAATTTTTATTAATACTTGTCAAAATTGTTGAAAATCAAACTCACTCCTGAAAAAATATTTACTGTCCCAACCATTGGGTTACTATTACCAATACACAGCAAAGGGTGTGCTTTACATAGTTATTCCTCAACTGCTGAAATTTTGGAAAGGATGCAAGCATGGTAAAGGAGGCTCGGCATAATCTTTTTTCATCAAGTAAACGTAGATTTTTTTTTTCCTTAAAGCCTTTTTTGAAATGCTACAATAATTGGGAGTAAAAACCTTATTGAATAAACTACATATGGTCATTCCTAATCTTTTACTATTCTCACTGTTTTATGTATTTATCATAAGTTTATTATGTTGGTTAATGTTGTGCTTTTCCAAATCAAACAATTCAAATCAAGTGTTATTAATATTTGAAACATCATGCACATTGATATATGTTTTCTGAAATTTGAATTTTTGAATTATGATAATGTGAAGGCCTTCAAAAGTAACTTCTTTTTATGACGGGTCTAAAACATTCAAAATTTATTTCTCTATATGTATGCAAAATGAAGCATGAAAATGTCTTTGTAATGTGGAAAACATGCTTTCAACAATTGTTTAAAGCATCACATGTTTGAATTTTATTAGTTTTTTACCCATGAATGTGAAAAGGGTTATTTTGTGTAATTGTGACATGTGACAAGTTTTTAGAAAATAAATGAAAATAGATTTTTGAAGTGTTGCTACAACATTTTTAATTTTTAAAAGTTTTCCCATATCATATTTGATACATTCATGTAATTCAAAAGGTTAATTTCACAAAGCATCACCTACTTTCTAATCTATTTTTCACATAATTATATATTTTTGTCTCATTGGACTATTTTTTGACATACTTTAGCACATTTTCACTCAATTTTTTTTAAATACCTATTTTTATTTATTTATTTAAATAAATAAATATTTAATGAAAAAAGTCAGACATTAGTCATAGGTACAATAATCACATTAAATCAACAACCTTCAAGTGTCATTTTTTCTTTTTACAAAATCAATAATGGAATTAATTTGGCAAACACAAGGCCCATCCCATTATAATTACCAACTAACTACAATGAAAGGAACCAAGTGTGAAGGCTAAATGATAACGCATTGTTTCAACTTGAACCAAACTTTAACAAACTATTAATGTAACCTATGTTGTTTTGCTCAAGTGTGAATTGGTTACCCAACTGATTTTTCCTTCCAAAACAATTTTTTGCAATTTAATTGAATTTTCAATGACAAAAAAAATTCAATTTTTTTCCCACACATTAAATCTAAAAATTCCCAAATCATGTTCATTAAATCTTGTCCACTAAGGGCTTTCCAAAAATACCAAGACTACACCCAAACTCTTATATACCTTTTTTTTTTATTTAAATGAATTTTCAATCAAACAAATTGTTCAGTTTTTAATAACTTCTTTGTAGGTCAAAACATTATGAAACCAACTTGGTGCACCCCTGCTCATCAAGGGCTTTTCAAAGGTACCAAGAGCATGACAAGAGTCACTATGGTTTGAAACACCCCCATGTGACAAACAAACAAAGCATACAAACTATCTTCCTCCATAGATAAATATTATGAATTGAAAATTTAAAGTTCAATTTCCACATCTAACTTTTGCATTTTTCTTAAGTCTTTTAAACTTGAAAGTACTAGATGTGAGATAAACCTTATCATCATGAAAGGCCAACTTTCATAAACTTTAGTTTTTGATTTTTTCATTGTTTCTTTAATAAAGAAAACTAATGTAGCATATGCCATTGGCCCACGTGTGGATTGATTACTCAACTAATTTTCCGTTCAAAATCATTTTATAATTTAATTGAATTTCCAATGAAAAAATATATTCAAAATTCAATATCAGGTCTAGAAATTTTCAAACCACCTTCATTAAATCCTATCATCAAGTGCTTTCCAACAGTACCAAGGGCACATCCAAATTCCCCTCTAAAAGATTTGTTTTGATTTAAATGAATTTTCAATGAAAAAAATTTGATTCAATATTTCCACCATAGGTTGCAACATTATGAAACCAACTTGGTGCAGCCCTACTCAATGAGGACTTTCTAATGGTACAAAGAGGTGCCATGGTTTGGGAGATTGCAACATGATAAAGAAACAAAACAAACTACCTTCCTTCATAAGTAGATTCGTAAACACACAAAAAAGATGATAAAGGTCTTGAGTTCAAGTTCATTGGTCAATAAGTGCAAGCCATATCATATTTTCTACCATTGGGCTTGACTTGGGGTGTTAGAAACAATAAAAAAAAATGGACATGATAGTACTACCAACTTGTCAGTTGGGTTTTTTTGTTGTGTTCCAAAAAAAACAGTATTTGAAATCTCAAGTGATGAGATTGTTAGAATTATTATTTTTGGGTCTTAGCAAGCCTCTAATTAATTTGTTCAAATGTGTTATGTGTGAAGCTTTGTTTGATATGTGGAGCATGGAACAAGGTGTGTTGAAATGAAATATAGGTACCCATCTCTAAATGTGCATATGTTCTAATATGTATTAGATGATGTTCATTGGGAATGGCATTACCACGTTTAATAATCTTCACCAAATTGCCATCACAGTTTCAATAGCCCATTTGCCCCTTGGTTGGGTCAGGGTTGGCTATTGCCTCATCATCCTAGGCCACTTATTTGGGAATGTTCCCACCCTAAAGCTTTACTCTACACATAATTGAGCCTCAACAAATATTATGTCCTCAATTGTGAACCTTTGCAGAAAAGAGGGTAGATCATGGACGAGAAAACTGATTTTACATCAATGGGATTATCAAAGAGACTAGAAAATGATAAGAGCCACACGTTTTACAAAACAATTAAAGCACTTGAAGCATAAAATTATTGACAGGTGAAGGCGAGACAAGATCTTCCAATGAAGAGAGATGCAAGTGGAGTGCATATGTGTGTCATTCACACTTCCTCAGTTCAAACTCTGCACACTAAGATTGCGGTGCACACCCAATTCTATGATGGAGTAGCTATAAGGGGCACCAGCCCCCACCAGCACACCATCCACTGGATGCCCGCTATTACTCAGTTGTGGATGAACCTCAACTGAGTTAATATTTGGTTTCACCTTGGTAACCAATTCTGTAGGAAATTAGTCTCATATATAGGTAGATAGGTAAGAAAATAGGTAACTACTAGGTAAGTGGATGGTTATACAGAGATAATGGGGTGTTTTTACTACCTACCTACTAACAACCTGCTTGTGGGTTGTTAGTGGGTAGGTAGTACAAAAAAAGCAACTGAGCTGAGCCAACCACCCTGGTTAGCTAGGGAGCTGGAACCCAACAGAAAACTGTTTCCTGACCACTTACCATCCATCCTTCATGGTGCACTGGTGGAGGTCCACTGTGGCTGTTATAAGGGATTTTACCCTCAAGATAATTTGATTGATAATGGTATTGAGTTTTACAATATAATCAACTACCAGTAATATGCAATATATTTTTTTGTGTGTTCACATGGATATAAAACAATGGGAAACACATGATTACATTATCATATCATCTTCATTCCATGGGCATGTGCAAAATTATGACAAAATGCCAAATTTAGAGGTTCCTTCTTTGTTTGTGGTGTTCTCCCTCCCTCATAATTTTTGAGATACCAACCTCACCATGAGAGACAAAATTGTGCACCTTGGAACAATTATTAGGCTAAAAAAATTGACAGCATCCATATTTGTCTATCTCAGTTTTTTTTTATTTACAATTATTACACCTTGCATTGTCTTTATGAAATACCATCTAAGGCAAGCATGATCCTATAGGTAGTACCAGGCATGTACATGTATCACTTTTTTGTTTAGCATTGTAGAGAGTTTCCTCTTGTATTGGTGTTTTAGAGAATATTTTGCATGGTTAGAGGCTAACCCCAATTTGTTCAAGTAAATACTACACCCACCTGTTTAATCATATATACCTAAATTTAAATTTTATTTAGTGTGTGTTGAAGATGATCCTTATCAAATTTTAAAATTGAAGTAGGGCTTATGAGATCTATGCCAAATTGTGGGAACATGAAGGACATTTTGAGCTGGGTTCAGCAAAATGCCTCTGCATGACATGGTCTCTTGAACTGCTTTGTTTAGTGTGTGTGAAGACGATCCTTAGCACCAACTGCAACAAGGTGTGGAGTTGGACCCTGCCTCTTGTGAGGGCATGTGCCAGTGTAAGGTATTTGAAGAGGGCAAGTGTGCTCATGAAAAGACCATTTAATGTGCTATGGAGTCTAATGTGCTTGCGTGGGAAGTAGCCTTGGTTGTATGATGCCAAATGCAGGAACAGGAATATCCTTGGAAAGTGTTCAATAGGATGCCCTGACACAATGAGGTCACCTACACAACCACGGTAAATGGATATGCCATGCTTCAGCATGGTAAGGAAGGTCATGCACATTTTGAAAGGATGTGGCAAGAAGGTTTTAGGATAAATGATATCATGGTTGTTTGTCATCCATTATCTCTTCACCATGGGTTAGTATAGTGTATGGAGGATTATCTGCTGTGAAATATTGGAATATGAGAGCCCACTGTTGTACAATTAAATTCTAATATTTTTTTCTAATGACATATAAACTACTTAATTTGGACATGAGTTTCCTTTTCAAATTATGTTCCAAGTGTTGCAGACTCTTAGATGTGGTTCTAAAACTCAAAACAGGGAATATTTGTATTAAATATTGGGTCTCAAATTTTGCTCTTTTATTTAATTGTTTCATTCCATTTTATCTTTGCAAATCTCTAAGCATGGCTTTGGCAAGATCCCTTTGCTTATTTACACTTAGGTTGTAAGCGTAAGGTTAAGTTCATGAAAATATTTTTAGCATAATTGTATTAACTTAATTGACCGTAATTATCTCGGATGGATTAGAAAGCCTTAATCACTAAGCCTTAGTCAGTAAACTTATTAACCATGAAGCAAAATTGTTTGATGTTTCACAATGTCAAAGACTTAATCCAAATATCAACTGTACATTAATAAGCAGCAACCCTAAACCCTAATGTTGAATCAAAACCATTTAATTCAACACCTAAACACTATCCTTTTTGGGGGTTCAAGGTGGAGAATTCAGACTTTGCAAAAACTTGCAACATTTGATTCCCTTCCATAATTGGCCCAAAAGATTCATACCACAAAAATGCCATGCATAATAACTTCTAATGTCAAGTTCAATGGCAATTTGATATGTCCATTATCATGCATACGGTCAATATTTCCAGCATACACAAAACCAAGATAAGGTTCCAAATATCTCTAGTAGACCTAAACCCTAGAGAATTAGGGTGAGAAAACAATACTACAAGGATGGTCCTATACATCACTTAGACATGAAATACAAATTGCCTCATCCACTCAGAGGAGTAAACTAAGAAAAACCCACACAAAAAAATTCTTGACACATTAGATCACCAGGGCTATGCAACTTGAATCTGCAAAGTTCATTGTATAGACACATGCTCAAGTGCAACTCAGAGGAATGTACTAATCAACCAGCTCAACCACCATATCACAACATTTGAGCCACCAATGCCACATCCACATGCCAGAATGTAAACTTCTCTACAAGAGACCTAAAACCCATGCAGCCAATTGTCCAGCTGCAGCACTAAGTTCTCCCATCATGAAGTGACACAATAATGGAGATAGTCACTATAAAGAAGAAAATAATTGTAAGAGTCTGAGCTTCCTCACAGACTGCACTGGTAAAAAGACTCTGCGCGGCAAATGTGAGGAAGCTGAAACTGATTTCAAATAGCAAAAAACTTTGCTGACTGACTAAAACCCATCACTGAGACCCATCAAACGATTCAAGAGAGAACTATTTTGTGAGAAACTAAATAATCCGAATCTGCTTGAACGAAGAGTAGAAGTGGGGGGACTGGAAGGTAGTCAATACCCGAACCACTACCCTTGCAGAGTGGTGAAGAATGTGCACAAAAAATTCTAGTGTGCGAGTTACCAGCAGCTAGCTAGCTGCCTACTTACTTGCTCCTGAGCTGGAGACTCCCACACCAGTGTGCACTCTAATTTACCACGCAGCAAGGGCCATCAATCAGTGGTGGTTCGCTCTTGACTGCACTCCCCATAATATTATACCCATTTCACTTGGTTTTGTGTTTTTGGTGTTCAGTAAGAAAAAAAAATGAAAAAAATGCCAACAATCAAAATGGCCGGAATGTATGTAGTAGGTATGCCAGTGTAAATCTGGCCGTTAAAGTTCTTCAAGAATTCACCCCACTACTGATTCTGTACCTATTGATCAAACCTCTTCACAGTTGAGAGCTGCTTTGATGCGTTGAACAGTTCGTGAGATGAGATTGTTCACAGTCGCGACTGATTCCAGTGACAGTCTAGCCGACGGAATTGTGCTCACGAGGATTTGGAATGCGACCGTGAGTAGCGACCCACCACCAGACATGGTGCGCGGACTGTCAGTTAGTTGAGCACTGGCCCCGCCACTGCCATGCGATGCCGCCGTTATCGTTCTCCGATTATCCGGTCCGTCAGGTAGAATGGCAAACCCTGACGGAAGGAGCGCGACGTAAGCAGGGTCGCCACCTCGCATTACGAGATTCATGGCTGGAATGTCGACTGGCGCGTAGATGACCAGACTGCCGAACGCGTCGGTGCAACTCTCTTGAAGGATGAGCATGTTGCTTTGGTTGGAGTTTAACGGATTCACGCCCAAGAGAGAGACATTGTTTCCTGGGTCCTGTCCTTTACTGATGTGGGCCATTTCGGTTACCACACCACCGTTAGAGAGAATGTCCCACTCGCTACGTAGACTCTCATCACGCAAGAACTGGAACACACGCTGGGGTGACACTGGTAGCCATATGGACGTCGCCGCGCTTAAGATGATTCCATGGGGCTCTCCCGGGTTGTCAATACTATTACGTGTCATTACACGTACGCCATCATCTTCGCCGCTACTGCTTGCGAGAGTTGTCCAAGTGTGTAGAGTAGAAGCGCTTACCCCTGCACAGAAGTTGTTGGTCATGCGTTGTGCAAGTTTTAGCATACTGCGACGCCCATCGGCAGTCGGCACCGGACCTACCAAATCTCTAGACGGTAAGTTACTGGCCTGCATTAGACTTGCTAAGCGCTCGCATTGACGCTGTAAAGTGGCTATCCATCTCTGTGCCCCGAACGCCATCCCGCTATTCACCAAATCTCTATACAGTCGATGCACCGCTGCTCCTCCTCGGTCGTCGTTATATTCCATGTGCTCCACTGCAGTTACCTTGCAGTAGCCGTTGGATGTGTCTTGGATGAGCATTCCTGAAGGTCGACGACGGCAGCGCATCAGCGACGGTGGTGGGTTGTCGCGGATACTATCGACGGATACGTCCACCACCGCCCAGATACCCTCCGCGTGCTGCTTGCAGTAGCGAAGGAAATAGATCTCGCGAGTGGGCACCAAGGGGGACAATACTTGAAGCTCCGCATACATGAGCTGTAACGCGCCGTGGCGGTTGCCGTTAACACCGGTGGACAGAACATCTACAGTAAGAGCTCGCGAAACCATGCATGGGAACATCTCCATCCACTGGCATGAGTCCATAAGGGTTTCCACCAGGCTGACAGCATCGCTCATCACTAGGCCTGTCTCTCGGGTGGCCTCCGTCTTCAAACCCGCGTGGGGTCGCCCGAAGCCGATACCTCGAGGAAACTGCAGTGTATACTCCTCGTAGTTTAGCAGCTCTATGTTGCCGCTGTCAACAGGCATCCATAAAGGTTGATCAGCTTGCGCCATGCGTAGTAGCTCTTCCATGGCCGTGACGGCCAAGTCCACCACCAACGGCTTCTCGGCTTCTGTTAGCCCACCGGGACGTGTAGCAACGTCCACTACAGAGGGGTTGTGCACAATGTCCATGTCGCCGGGAGCTGTCGGATGTGCACCAAAGCTGCTAGTGCCCGCTACAGCTTGGGGATCGAGAGACGAGCTGGGGAGTGAGAGGGGGGCGATAGGGGTTATCTGCATGGGTACGTATGGAGGGATAGATCGACCGAGGTACTTGGCAGCCAAGGCGGATACACGGTCTAGCTCCTCCTTCAATCGACTGTTCTCGATGCGCAGCTGCTGCTCATGCAACGACATCTCACCAAAAGTTGAAGGACCTCCTCCGCAATGCTGACAAGTCGGGTTTTTCAGCGCTTCGCGAATAAGAATATTCTCAGACCGTAGCTTATCATTTTCCTGGCGTAGCAACGTGTTCTCAGCTCGCTCCGTTTGCGCCTTCATCTGCGTGCGACGATTTTGAAACCAGAACTTCACCTGACGAGGCTCTAACCCCAATTCTCTACTCAGCTGCTGCCGTTGCTTGTCGTCAGGATGGGGACATTCTTTGAACAGCATTTCCATCTCTTGAATCTGCCGCGCCGTGTGCCGGTGATATCTCTTCTTGCGCGGGGGTTGATCCGGGTCCTGGTCGTCCCCCGAACCACCCTCCATGTTCTCACTTCCCGAGCGACTTTCATACTCCTGCATCTCCTCTTTATTCTTCTGCTGCTGCTCACTCTCCACCGTCTGGCTGGTCATTTCCCGCTGCCCTTCCAGACACATCGGTGGTGCTAGTGAAAGACTCGGGGAGCTGTAAGGCTTCCCATGCCGCTGCCCTGTGAGTGGCGGCACGGGACGTGGAGGGGCCATTACACCCGGGGGCATACCACCCAAGTCCGCGAAGCTCCCTCTACCGAGAGTGCCGTTCCCGGTTACTTGGACAGTCACGCCCCCCAGCCTCATCCGTCTGAAGCTTTCCGCAGTTCTCTCTCACAAAACTCCCTCGCACACTCAACTTCAGCTTACTGCAGCCAACTCCATCTCTCTCTATCTGTTTCCCACGCACACCCAAATACCAGAAGCAGCTCCAGCCGAAATCCTTCAACCCTAGCTCAAACCTCCGAACCTGCAGACACACAAGACTTGTCAATATTATCAAGCTGCTTGCTCCACGGTCCACAACAAGCTACTGGCAGCAGCTGTTGCTTGTATATGATCCTCAGCAGCTGGCTCCCATCCAGCTTCAGCTACCTAAAGTGCTAGCACTGCATTAACCTACAGCAACAAACACATGAGATCAATCAATCTTACAAAACCACAACCGGTCTGCACAAATGACAAACCTGTCGCATGTGTCGAGTGTCCCTAATTAAGGCATCACAGATACACAAAATAAACCTGCTAATACTACTATTCTACTACTGGGCTGCTACTATACTAAGTTTCTTCCCACAAGAACCCAGCAACCAGGCACTGATGAGAACTGATGGAGCTTAAAACCAGCTAGCCCACTGTAGCGAAAGGCCGAGACAAAGAACGGCATGCAGGCAGACACACAAAGGCAGTACACACAGCACGCTACTGTGTATGTTGGCAGCCAACAGCAAAGCTTTACCGATCAGCGATAGTAATAAATGCGCGGCAACACGCTCCGATTTACTGGAACCTCGTAGTAGCGTTTCAGGTCGTATATACCAGTGTTGGCCGGTTATTTCTTTTCGGCTGGGTAAGTCCTTTTATTAATTAAAACTTAAAACCATCGGTTATCAGCTTCAATATCAAAGTGATGGCACTGTTCATCCATTTACCTGATTATTTTTGTGAGTAAAAAACCATCGGTTATGCATGAAGGTCGGTTTTCAAATACCTGGTTTGAAATCATCCATTATATTATAGCCGATTCAATAATCAACCAATTGTCCAGGTCAAAACCAGTGTTGGTTTGGAATATAGGGTTTTGATGAGTATGTATTCAAGTATGCACCCTGATATGTAGAACTAGAATTAATTGGTACCATTTTATGAAAACCCAAGACATACCCAAGTTTATTGTTTGCCTCTATCCAACATTATCATTGCACTTATCCATACCCAGAGCTTTCTTCTTTTCAGATACTCCTATTAATATATCATGTGTGAAAAACATTTGTGCTTCTAAACATTTATATGTCAAGTTTAGTAATGCTTTTCGAATTAAACCATGGATTTAATGAATTGGATGATTAATCTTCACCTTTTGATTTTTACCATGCACAACATCTTGTGTCAGATGGCTAAGTTTTTTATGATCTTTACAAGTGTGTCACTGTGAAAATCCAATTTGGATGCTCATCCCTTTGGCTCCATCACGAAATTGAAAAATAACTGTACCTTAGACCCATGCTGACAACCAGCCATTTTCTCAATGACTAGCCAACATTGTTTCAATATGAACATTGAATATTTTGATACCCTAACGCATATCTCATACCAGCAGGTATAAGACTATTGACTATTCATGTTGATACTCAATTGTCCAAATTGAGAAAACTTTAATACCAACTTCCTCAGTTGATATCTTGAAATGAAAATATCCAGCCAACACTGGTCAAAACTCAATAACTGGTCAGCACTAATATATACTCACGTTCGTCTTGTATCAAAGATACCAGCATGGTCCTAAATATCAAGGGATTTTTTTTCCCAATACCAGGCTGGTACTGCGACTGGGTACATTTTCCAAACTTTTTATACCATTCTGGTCCTGGTATTGAGTCCAAGACTGATTGTTGGCTGGTATGCGGAAGGTATAGATCTGGTATTGAGACCAGTATAAAAATGATATAAGGCTGGTATTAGCTCAAGTCCCTACACGCTGATACTGTTATAAGGCTGGTCTTGCCTGAGCTCATACCCAAACTGGTAGGGTCCTTACTACCAGTGTTGATACCAGGCCAATATACCCGACCAACACGGTTATGTACTACTGGACGGTACCAGTCGTAGGTAGCTTTTGGGGGAGAGAGAGAGAGAGTGCCTCGGGAGCGAGAAAGAACATTTAATGGGAATCAATGCACCCGTCCACAGAGACCTGACGACCCCGGATTTCATGGAATTGGTGCATTTAGTAGCAATAAATGCCGACACGGAGGTGGCCCTGGCTGCGACGACATTGTGTTTACAAATCAGAAACAGCTGGAAACGCCGCATTTTCCCACCACAGGTAATGCGAACATCGAAGCAAGCGCGCGATGGCAGATCACAAACAGACAAATCAACAAAACACAAGCAGGATGAAAGCAAACAAAATACACGGGAGAGATGGATTGTAAGCTTTTCTACAGGGGTTTTTTTTTTTTTTTTTTTCAATTTTGTGATTTTGGCTAATTTTCCTTAAAAAAGAAAAATGAGTAGAATCTACACTACGAAAAAGAATCGAAAAAAATCCCCAATCTTTTGTCAAAAACGTGACACAATTTTTGTGTAAAAAATCATCAGGTTTAAATGCATTTCTAATAACAACAATAACTTCACCAATAGAGAACTCCAAACAGACAAATAAACAAACCGCCAGCACCATAACAAAAAACAAACAAACAGGAAGAGAGCAAACAAAAAACATGGGAAATATGGATTCTAAGGTATGATACAGGTTTCTTTTATTCAATTTTGTGATATCGAAAATCTGGCAAATTTTGAAAAAAAATCAGGAAAAACAGTCAAGTGTGCACTAAGAAAAGAAATTTCAAAATTTCACAAAATTTTGTCAAAAAAGTGACAAAATTCTGTGTTAAAAAATACTGGGTTTCATATTCATTTTCTTACAACAAGAATAACCTCAACAGGAGAGAATTTCAGCTGTTGTAGCAACACATGAACAACCAGAACAGATACAATGGACAGGCAAAATCAATGGAGAGTTGCACGAAAGAAACAACCAAACTTTTAACACACAAATTTATTTTTTTCATTTGTATCCTTGTAATGAGAGTTTCATGTATTTTTGTGGCAACAAAGAATCAATCCACACTGAAACACATGAAATTTGAAATATATTTTTAATTTGCAACCAAAACCAATTTACAAGCTTGTGATATTTGTATTGCAAGCTGCTTGTAGTTGTATTCCGTTTGCTTGTGAAATTATTTCTTTGTTTCTTACATATTGTGAAACTATCTTTTCAAGAAGTTTGGCATGTTGACATGAAATTATGAAGAAGAAGAGTTCATATTCCTTTTTACATACACTTTTTTTCTTTTTTCTTTTTTGCATATGGTTATGGGTTTCATTAGCTCGCAGACCTGCCATGAGGGCCACCTACTAGGTCTATTTTATCTTTGCCATATTGCAAACGGACATAACCAGACAAGAACTGAAGGAACCAAAGTATAAAAGCAAGCAAGAAATCCATTTATTTATATCCATGTTTTTAATTGTCTTGAGGGAAAAAAATGTGATGGAGCCACACTAAATGTACTTGGCCTTCAAGACTGAAGAAGTGTTCATGATGAGACCCTTTTTAAAAAATACATGAGACATAAAAGAAGCCCAACAGCCTTGTTTTTACTGGCAAAATTTCATCAAAAAAGTAATTTTAATTCAGCCCCTCCTTTTTTGTTAAAAAAAATCCTGAGAAAAACCAAGATTAAATGGCTTAAATTTTGCCCTATAATGTGATGGAGGCACCAAAAAATGATTGCATTCCCCTCCCCTATCCCCTCTTTTCATCAATATTTCATCCGGTAATTTTTTTCTCTTGCTATTTCAATATTTATGGATGGTTAAGCTTACTCTGCCTTTAATTAGTCTTACGGATCCCTTTCCCTTTTCCAATGCGTCATCATTTTGTTTTAAGGTGGAAAAAAGATGTTTGAGGGGGGGTGACTGTGTCTTCTTTGCTGTTGCAATATTGGTTCTAGGACTTTTTTTATAACCTAAACAAACCACTCATGCCCCAGGTATAGGGCCATGATATCCCATGCCATTTTCCAACACTTCTACACCCTACCTTTCTACTCTCATTTCTAGATGAAGTTTTGTTAAATTTAGGATGGTAGAGGAATTTTGTGGGACCACACTAGGAGACAAATTTGGTCCTCATTGTTTTCATGCCATTGACAAATAAATGGGTCTTAACTTTTGAGATCATAGCCGGAGAGTTGTGATTAGCTTTGGTGTGGCAACTTTCCATCAAATTTGACTTGTTTTCATACTCCAAATGCATGATTCTTTCTGGTTCCATGGATAACAGCCAATTTGGGCCAGATAGGGATGAGAATCAAAACAGGGACGCAAAGGCGTACTTAGAAAAGTAGTATGGGATGAAGTAAGTTTTTGCACCAATTTTACTAGTTTCATCCCCCGTTTTCTTTTTTTGGTTTTTTCAGGGTATTACTGTACAAGTCTCTTTTTCTTTTAATGGTTCGGGGTGAGTACAAGTCCTTTTTATAAAAAAAGTTTTTAGAGGGTAGGGGGCTGTGAGAAAACATCATCTTTTTGGGGTTTTGAAGCATTGTGGGGTGGGAACAAGTTTTTTTTGTTTTTTAAGGGTTGTGGGGTGGGAACAAGTTTTTTTTTGTTTTTTAAGGGTTGTGGGGTGGATAATAACTCCTTTTTTGTTTGGAAGGTTGGGGGCTGTGTATATATGTCCATCTTTTTTTGAGGGTTGAGGATGATGCACAGCATGCTTCCATGAACCTTCAAAAAACAAAACAAAAAAGACTTCTCCCCACCCCCTAACGCTCCAAAAAGAATTTAAAAAAAGACATTGACTTGTAAACACCCCTCAACTCTCTAAAAACAAAAAAAAGGGCTTGTACCCACTCCCAACCATTCAAGAACCAGGATGAAAAAAAACAAGGGAAGAGATACCCATCCGCAAACCTCAAAAACCGCCCCCCAAAAAAAGGGGGTGGGGTTGGGTTTTTTTACCATTACTCTCACCCTCCAACAATCCAAAAGAGTTCAATTTACCTCCCCCCCCTTTTTCAGATTATCAAAAGGTCAACCCTGGGTCAACTTCTAAATTTGACCCCTTGTTTCAAGTTTTGGCTTCTAGTTGGTCTTACTTTACTTATTACAGATGAGACTAGGGATAGGAAGGCAAATAGAGGAGTGACTTTATGGATAACTCATTGTATTTGCAATAACATCAAAACTTAGAATACACAGTTGCTTTTGACAAGAGCTAGACTGCTGTTGCATTGTTTCCTATGAAAGGTTTTTGCAGGTGAATATCTCTTCTTCTTTTGTTTCTTTTAAAATTGTCACCTCGCAAATGAACAAACTCGTTGGGAAGAGAAGGAAGGAACCATTTTCAAAGCCACTACTAGGGTAGACATGCCCCCCACCAAACGTCACCCAGTGATCGAACATCCTTCTTGTGCATACCAGCACCAGCTAATGGTCATAGTCCTTTGTGCAAACATTTAAATGCAACCTTATGACTGAACACCTGGTCTTGAAAAGATGTGTTCAATTTTTTTATATAATTCCAACCTTCTTTTTTTTGGGTGTGGTTTTGGGCATGGAAAAAATATATTTTTAAAAAAATACACAATGTTATATGTAGTCATGTTTGGTTATGGGAAAGGACTAGCACATTGGATATGTAATCATGTTTGTTTATTGGAGAAGACCATCACATTGTAATGCACAAACTTGAAAACAAATATGGTGGCAATGAACCTTTTAAACATGGGTTTAACAGAGAATTATGATAAACAAAATGCAAATAAAAAAAGAATTTTCAGTTATGGGGATTTAGGCTCCCATTAAAGGGCATGAAATTGCTCATTAATAAACTTTAAACCTTAACAAGGATACAATGCACAAGGAGCAACAAATGACATCCTATTTTTGCAACACATTTATTAGTCCCCAAAGATTCTTACTATGAACAAGGACTTTGCATTCCCTCCAAAAGAAAAAGGGACAATTCAAAGCTTAAACTTAAGTAAGGTTTAAATGATAATTCTCTACTTTTAATATAAGCTCCAAATATGTCCTCTTTATGAACTAGGGTAGAATAACAGTTCCAACTTTGCTTTAAATTTCTAGGTCCTAATGTTGTAATGCTAAATAATTTTGAACTGCTAGTGACAATAAAACTTATAGAGAAAGGAAATCCAAGTCTAAGAATTTAATTGCAAAAAATAGGCCTTAAAGAAAAAGTAGAACAAGTAAAACAACAAAAATTAGGTTCAAAAATAAATATGTTAAAGGTGAAAGGAGAGAATGTAAAAAAAGATCAACATCAGACATTCAAAATTTTGGATTAGATTTACAGACAGAGGTTCCAAAAATATCTTGATTATCATTGGATCAAAAAATCCATAGTTCAAAATGTTGCATCAAGGAACTTCAAGAGAGCTAGGGATCAATTAAGTCATATCAATCGTTTTTTATAGATTTATCCCCATTACATGCACAACAACAGAAGATATCGATTTAAACCAAGATGATTTTGCAGAATTTTATAAATTATTATATTCTATTATACAATCCAAATTTATTACCTTTTCTAAATTCTTAGGTTGTTTACAGGGAAGAAAAAGGCATACCCTTGGTGGGGCTAAAATGCACTCAATTAAGTTGTTGGAGGTTGGGACTAGGAAGAAAAAAAAAATCATGAATTACACAATCCCTTGTAGCAAATGGAGTAGCATGTTAGATTTACAACCAACAAACCTTGCATCAAACAAGGAGAATTTCCCCCCCTATTTTTTATCCACAAAGAGGAATATCAACACCACAACTAAATTGAGTGCCTTTAATAATTAAAATAGGCATGTGGATATATGAAACATTAAAAACAATCACGGATGTTGTTGAGACAAGGACACATTCCCTAAGGAAGGCTAACCATCATGGAACATCTCAATGAACTCCTTTTTTGACCACCTGAATGGAAAAACAAAATCTAGGAAGATAGGGCCAAAAGGTATGATTGCATGGACATTAGCAATGCAAGAGTGTGCACTATCCATTATCCTATAACAATTGAAGATGAAGGTTACATAGTTAATATAAACAAGGCCCACATCGTTTTGATATGGAATACTAAAGAATAGTTGGTAGTTTTGGTTCAAGTGCAAACATCTAGAAGTTAACATATGATAGGCAAAAGGATTAGAAGTTTATAGAACATAAAGGTTGACACCCAATTCTTGTAGTTTTTTTTACATTAACTTACAATCACTGTACAACCAACACAATTACAATTCTAATCATATATGGAATTTTGATGAAATAGGGATTTAAACTAATAGACAATTTGAAACAAGAGTTTTGGCTAGGAATGATTTAATGTAGTTTACAGCACCATTTCAAAATCTCAGGAATGGTTTACTATAAATTGTGTGGTTGATGTTGCTAAAGGTGTTCTACTTGGTTTCTACTTCTTCAAAGGTGAGAGACAAAAGGATGATTACATAAGATTGTGCAAACAAGATAATTGTATGGTAATATAAAGAAAACATGGATGATTATTTTCCTATTTAAGGAATTTATGTCTTTCTTTAACAAGTCAATTCCACATGGAATGTCCCTTAATAAACAACATTTGTTAATTTTAAATGGACATGGCAGCCATGTTATGCTAAAAGCAATAGAATATGGAATTTTTTTGAATTAGACATGATCACATTGCCATCACACACATTGAATGCATTGCAACCATTAAATGTGTTTTATTTAAAATCTTCTAAGATTACATTAAAAAAAGTTAGGGATGCAACTATGTCTAAAAACATTCACATGGAACTAAACAATATCATTCTAACTTGATAGGTAGATCATGCCTTAAAATAACCACTCACAAAAAAAAAATCAAATTTGGGTTTAGAATTATAAAGATATGGCCTTTAAACCCAAAGGCAATGCATAACAAGACTAAACCATTAAAGGTTTACACTATAGCAAACATGAACAATGCAAGGAGTGAAAACAATTACACAACAAAGGAGGAAGTTGAAAATAATTTTCAATGGGGAGAGGAATTTACTATTACAGAAGTTTTCCATATAACTAAAACATATCATCATCCAACATTTGAAAATCTATCTATCTACATGCTAGAAAATGACCAACGTTATTATGTAAATATGTCCCAAAGCCCTATATTGATATAATAACAACCAATAAAAATTGTTGTTATAAATTTAGACGAAGGTAGTTTTGAAGATATTCAAAAGTTGTTGCAAGAAACTCAACTATTTCGAAACGTGATTTAGGAATCCATGGGGGTGCATAACCTACTATCGCTACCTCATTTGTTTACAAGATGCACCAAGGGGAAAAAACCCTTAATTGATTATTCTTAGTCACATGTTTTAACTAGTTTTAAATACATGGACTTCTAAAGGAAACAATGGAAAAGGTAGTTGTAGAGGAAATCATAGTAAACAAAAGATAGGAAAAGGAAGATAAGTGAACCAAACAAGCAATATAATTAGGTTTTATAGCAAAATAAATAGCTCGAAAAACTATTGAGAAGCATATTACAACACAATGTACTACATATTAGATTTTAGCTACTATTGTTGAAGTGGGTGATCATGCTTTCTCCATGATTTTCAAACATGTTTTTTAACAAATTTACATAAGTACATGGGGGTGAATCTAAACCACACAACATGGGTTCAACAACTAGCAAGGGTGCAAGCATAAGCTAAGCAATAGTCACAACGTCACAAACTTCCTAAGGAAAAATAACTATGTAAAAATAATGAGAATTGGTATATAATGTAATTTGGATCAAATGTCATTTTTTAGTTATTTCAACAAATGTTAAAATTATATTTTATTATCATAATATAAACATAAACATAATTATTCCTTAAAACAATATAAATTTTAAATCTTCCCGAATAGTAAAGTTTTACATTTGCGTCATGAAAATTATGGTAAAATGACAAACTATTATTCTTTTCATAATCATGGAATTAATAAGTCAAAACCATTTTTCATTATGTTTATACATTTTCAACAAGCATTTTGTCAACAATAAAGTAAAAAATTGAAAAATATACAACAATGATGTGAAAAAAACTAAAATAAATCTCATGATTCATTATAATCATATTGAAAATTTGCCTAAAGAAGTTTGTGATGGAGGGAGCTAAACAACAAGGCTACTACTTTCCAATGAATAAAAAAAAGAGTTGAGAAAGCTTGGGTTGAGTTTGGTCAAAGGAGGAATAGCAATAAATGAAGAAAACAACTAAAGAGTCAAGTTGGGTTAAGCTAGAACAAAAGAACAATAACAACAAATGAAAAGAAAACAACTACAAAGTTCAGACCCCAAAGAAAGTTGAGAAACAAGAGAAGAAATAGGAGGCGCATGAACATGAAAGACCACAAACAACAAAATTAAGAATTTAAAAAGGAGAAAGGAGAAAGGAGGCATGTGAGCATGAGAAACCAACAACAACAAAGTTTAGAAAGGAGAAAAGGGGCATCAATTGCCACTGCTAATTGAAAAATTGGTTAGAGAAAGTTGAAAGAGGAGAGAAGGGGTGCCAACCACCATTGCTAGCAACTAGGAGAGCTCAAAGCTTAGACATAGTTGAGAGAGGAAAGAGGGGGCATTGACCACAATCATTAGCAATAACAAAACTTAGAGCTTAGGTTGAGTTAAAGGAGAAAAGAGAAGTGGCGTTGATTACCACCGACAACAACTATGAGAATGTTAACAAAATGACAAGCAACAACCCTAAACCTTAAACAAAGCACAAAGAGAGGAAAGAGTTGAGAAAATGGGCGTCAATTGCCATCATTAACAACTATGATAACAATGAAAGAAAAAAACAATAAAACTTAGAGAGAGGAGAAAGGAAAAAGTTGAGAAAGATGAAAAAGGGGGTGCCAATCATCATTGCCAATAATTGTGAGAGCATCAAAAAGAAAGAGGAACAACATAGGTCCAAAGTTAAGAAAAAAAGAAACACATGAAAGTGGAAAAAGAGGAAAATAAAAGGGGGTTGATTGTTGAAAATAGTAAGAAACAAACACTAAGCTCTTTAAAGGTTTCCAAACTTTAAATGAAGAGGAGAGAGAATAAGTTCAAGTGAACATGGCTCCCAACCTAATTGGGAGGCATGGAACTTGGTGGGAACAACAAAAAATTTGTACTCATAAACATTTGCAAGAAAGGTGGTAGATTTGTTGAATGGAAGATTATTTACCCATTTTTGTCAATCTAAAAGCCTTAATTTGGGTGCGATCTAAGCCCTATGATAAAAAATGAACATTTATGTAATCAAAGTGTTTCACCCAATTTTTCATCCAGTTTGATGTGGGAGTAAATAATGTTCATTAATGAGCAAGTGTTTGTTTAGTTTTAGGTGACTAAACAAGCCATCATGAAGTCCAATGTGTATGATCCATCTTTATTAATCAAATTTTAAAACCTGAACTTTGAAGGAATGTATCTTCTTCATTTTTGACTGGTTTCGAGTGATTTAAACGACCATGGGTGTGTTTTTTAGTGGGTTACATTTTATCTTTAAGCCACAGTTGGAAAGGAGGCATATTGAATGAGATAAAGGTGACTAAGACACAATGTGTTCAATCACTGGCCTGTTTACCCTCAACCTAAACATTTTATATAATTTTGTAAGGAGATGGTGTCAAGTGATTAGCAACATAGATTATGTTGTTGCTAAGATGTTCCCAAAATATATATTCTATGAAATAGCTCCAACACCTCTGAAAAGCCACATCTTTTCACCACAAGTTGAGACTTTTACCTATAATCCATGAATTATTTTTATTTATTTAGAAACACTAAACTTCAAACTTCAATTTTTGGAAATTACTTGTTTAAAAGATCAACCATTGATTCCCAAATGCTTCCTCAAAATGGTGTAGACATGAGTTAAGTATGGTTATAATCATAGGGGGAGTTCTTTCAACTTCTCACAAATCATAAAAAACTTGGGTTATGCACACAAGGGTTTAATGCATAGTAACGCCCCAGGGTCTCCACACTATGAGGGCATTATCAAACATAAAAATTGGCTCTTACTTATCAAATTTCACAAAAGCAATGAAGTTGAACATTTCGAAAAATGAAATATCCACAATAACAGGGTTTCCATTTTCCAAAATGCCTAATGGATACTTCCAAGTACACTTTTTTAAATCTCAAAGGTTTTTGCATTTAGTTGAAAAGAGGTTTCCATTGTGCAAGCAATCTTAGTGCTTAATATAAATATGGCTATATTGTAGTGTTGGGCGATTTTCTATTTTGAGAGAAAACCTTTAGTTTTTCTAATTGTAATTTAGAAAAATGGAACTTCGAGTGCAATTTTGAATTTAGTTCTTGAAGAAAAAATTTAATTCAAGTTTTGGTTTTGGAAATCAAACCAGATTTTGGGCTAGTTTTAAGTAATTTAATTTAGAACTAATGGTTAACTATTGGTTACCTCAAGTTTTGGGTGACACAATTTAAAATCAATGGTCAAGTACCAGTCAACCTCCAAATCTAATTAGCCCTTGGTTTCATTTTTTTTTCAAAATAAAATATTTTCAAATATTTTAGTTTCAAAATTGGGTTTATGTTTAGTTTCAATTCTAGAAGCAAACCTTAAATTAGAGCTAATTCTAGTTTGGTTTTTATTAACTAAGACTAATGGTTTTAAGTTCTAATTAACCAAACCAAGTAATTGGCCAACATTGGTATATTGCAAGGTTTTTCTTCATATTTGAAATATCTGCCTCATTTAAGATATGTTCATCAATTGAAGAGATGTTCCACTATTCACACACAAACTTTTTGCAATTTAGGTATTTAAGAAAATCATATTTTACCATGTAAAATACTTCAACCTCAAAAAAATTAATTAAAATAAAGCATGTTCTAGATTCAGAAACCCTTATTTTGTAAAGGGGATATCATTCCAAAATGAGTTAGAACATCCCCAATACAATACCCTAAACACACCTACAATAGCAATCAATAAATACTAATGACTCATTGTAGCCAACCTTGTCATTTTTGAGCCTCACTTTCACATCAATGCACATTATACCATCATCATCAAACGCCTTGGCATCATGAACAAAAAAAATAATTCTTAAATTTTGTTTTTCTTGAATGCTTTTGTTTTGAAATTTGAAGACTAGTTCATTTTCTCAACAACCAACTTGTAATCAAAACAATGGATTTGTCATATATATTTTCAAGTAATCTCTCAACCTCTCCATAACTTCTACCTCCTATTTATTGCTACTCACATAACTAGACATTATAATGTACAAAAGCACCAAAAGTAAAAAAAGAATGAGAACAAAGGTCCCAAAGAACACAATGCACTTGAGTGTGCATGGATTGTTGTTGTTATGACTTCCCCAAGAATAGAATTCATGAGCAAAAGAAGAAATTTCACAAGGATAAAAAGAAATAGAGGTATGAAACCTAGAGTACATCTTGTTCTCCATTTGAGTGAATGCATGTTTATGACATACAAGCATCAACTAGATGCACAAAGATTTATGCACTTTTGTTTTTTGTTATTTTGTATTGTATGCAAAGGTCGAAAAAACAAAGCAAGGAGGTCCTTTGATGGGTTTCACCCCATGGCATGGTGGAGCACAACACTACCGCTATTAGTTGCGACCTACAAACTACCCAGCAACCTAGTTCTTAGTGGAGCCATTTTTTCCAAATTTAATGCATTTGTAACATGAACACCATAGCCACCTTGGGTAATTGATGTCTTCAAGGGGCCAAATGCAAAGAAAAAGATGTTTGAATTTTTTGGTTCCATTCCTTTCCATTTATGAAGTCTAGGAGAAATATTCCTATGGGTGGTGATACACTCTCAAACCTTCCAAGACCCTTTTGAGCTTGCCAAGAATGGCAATAATTGTAGAACTAATTGCTTGTCAATCCTTACATTGTAAATATTTTTTTGCTCCAAAGAGGTGAATTCCATGGTTGTACACAAAGTGTTGTGGTTGGCTATCGATCATATTACTTTTTCAGCTTGAAGTCCTCAAACATAAAACAGGAATGACTTCAATTTATTTGCAACTTCTTTAATTTTCAAAATAATTTGAGGCCCACTTTTTATGCCAAATGCTATAAATTTTTTTCATGCATGCACACATAACTTCTAACTTGAATGTTTTATTTGAGGCAAACATTGAATACCACTATATATTTTAATAAAATTTATTTTCAAAAAAATAATAGTGAACATTTCACATCCTGGTTATGATGAAGTAAAGTTGTAAGAATCCACAATTATTATACCTTATTTTGAAGTTATAATTATGTTTCACCTTGTATATTATTTCATACAAAATTGAACACATTTTCAAACATATTTGTCTACTTTAAAAAGCTTGAAATTTGTTGTTGAATGTCACTTTTTGAATGGTACTTCAAAAATTGGTGCTTCAAATCCAAAAAGCTAGAAATGAAATGGTGGTTTAATAACACGAACTTCTCAAACAATTTTTTTTGGTTGCATACCAATACTATAATTTTGTTTTTGGAGATCTAAGTTGTGACCATGGAACCCATTGTGACAAAACAATTTTAAAGACCATTATTTGACCATTCCTTTTGAGTAATTTGGAGCCTTCTGTTTTTCTCCCTCATTGCCTTTTCTTCTTCCTAAATCCTAAACTCTTACCCATCTTCTTGTTTAGGCAAAGATGTTAAAAAATTGGGGAGGCCTTTGTTGAATGATGAAGAAATGCAAAACATACCAACATGAACACCATTTTGAGGGAATGGTGACAAACTTGCAACTAGTAAAGGTGCTTTTCATAAGATTTGCTGCCCAGTTTGCAATGGAACCACTGGAGACAACACATGATACTGGAAGCCACGTATCATGCGTACCTGCAAGTTGATGTTAAACGCTAGATGGTTACTATGCAGTAGGAAGTGGCTTACCATGTGCAAGAATGATTTAAACCTCAATTTATTGGGTTTGGGAACAAAAAATGAAATTCCATTTACTCCATAGAATCCCAAGTCTCTTTAGGGTGGGCTCCATGGCCTTGGGTGAACCAGCACCTACACTAGTACCATGGTAAAAACCCCAAAGTTTTACTTCTTATAAATATGTCATGCATTGATTAAATTAGGGTTTTTGAGTCCAAATTTAACATTTCCTGAGTTAAGTATAATCTCTAAAACGAGTCATCACTCAAGAAGGTTACAGTACCAGTGTGCACTGTAGGTGCTGTGGTCCACGATCTTAGAAATCTAGAAACTCTTACCTCCATATGATGACATGGATGGCTGTGGTGACAAGGAGGGCATCAACAGTGATTTTTATTTTTTATTTTGGCAAAACCTGACAATATGGTGACGAAAAAAAAAGGCCCTTGCAACAAGTAAAAGGGCTTTTTTATGGGGGGATAAAATGACCCAGTGTTGCCACATTATGAGAAAAATAAATTGAACTCACCATATTTAGACAGTAGGTTGTAGCATGATGTCAAACCATAGCATGGTTACTACGTTTTTTACTTCCCTCTCTAACATTTAGCCAAATCTGGCTAAATCCTCTTGTGAATGATTGTCAACCCACCTACCTCACAAATTACGAAAAAAAGCACTGCCCATCAAGCATATAGCAGGGGTTCCTAAACTTTTCTACTTTCCTCTTTGACAAGTAGCCAAATTTGGCTAAGTCCTCTTGTGGATGATCACTAACCAACCCACCTACCTCACAAATTAGAAGAAAAAAACACTGCCCATCAAGCCTTAGCATGCTCATTTTCTGGAACTGAGAATTCATTAAAGAATTGACAAATAATTTTGAGTCATGACTCATGACCTGTGGTCACCCATGATCAACCTATTACCCTAAAAGGAGGAAGTACAAAAAGGATGAGACTGGAATGTGGACTAAGTTCAAGACATGTGCATTTACAAATCCATTGAGGTCACCACATCATATTAACAGCACTCAATGATGAAGGAAACTAAATGAAAGCCCTGGATCTAGACCTATCACATAGTAATAGTTTTCTATGAGAATAAACCTGAATCTTGTACCCTCAAGGTACAAAGCCATATAATGGCTACTTAGTAATCATATAAATCACCTCAAAGGATCATGTATTCTATGATGGAACAGAGCCTACCCATCATGTTGTCTTTTTTCTGAGTTTTGTGATTTAGCCAAAGTGGCAAATCATCCACAAGAAGAGGATTTAACCAAATTTGGCTATAAATGAAATATTTGAAGCAAAATGAATTTGAGCATCTTTCTACATTTTTGGCTACCCAATGGAACATTCCTTATAATACAAATCTGGGGATTTCTCTTCAAAATCTGGCAATTTAAGAATCCCAAAAATCACATACTTTAATTCTTGCATTTTCTGTTGTAAGTTCCAACAGAAAAAAAGATCCTTGCTGCTCATCACACCAGGTAAGACGGAGCTTGAGCCGAGAGATCTTTTTTGTTGCGAATTCTTTTGTGGCAATTGTCCTAGGTAGCTGATCATAAAGACATAAACATAATGTCTGAATAAGCTGATTACAGGAAATAAATCTGTTTCTAATTTAATCATATGTGCTGCCAAAAAAATCTCCATTTAATTTTCTATTAAGAAATGGGGAGAATCAGCCACTGAAAGAAGCTGTCATAAATGTGATAATTTTGTTACCAGGTGGCACAAATGTAAAGCTAAGATTTTGTACCAGCAAGGGTACAACAAAGAGGATACAATTACTACTTATAACAACACAGGTCAAATAATTCACTAGAGTGAGTAGTTACCATACGTGCCATGATAATTTTAGCTGAAATATTTAGTTATCTTTCAAAAATGGGTCTAGCAGCCCCAATGTGAATCTTTCAGAATTCGACAAGTGTCTGTTGTTGTCCTATTGAGCTCCATCTACCAAGAATCCTCCATATTTTCTTGCACCTTCTTACATCTGAATTCTACAACAACAACCTCTGCATACAACAACAAAACTTTATATTGTGTGTCGAATGGTTGCATTACAGATCCCATCATCAAAATTTGAAAACCTAATGAAGCTTTGGTGTTTTCTGGCCTAGGCAAAACATGTTTGTTGGGAATCTCAATGTCCAGGCACACTTTGAATTACTAATGTGTGAACACAAAGTTTTCATCTTCACATGTGCAATTCCATTACTCAAAGAATCCATCAAAAATCCATTGCTACCATTTGAGATTTGTTTAGCAATCCTCTTCTGCTGCCTTAACAAAGTGGAGTCTTCAAACTTGGAAATAGTTTTGAAAGGTGCATTGAGCCTCCACAACAAAGTGTAAAGTTGTACAATTGGGACCAAAGCAAGGGCAACAACACTACTGCAAGTGCAAAAATATTTGCTAAGTGTGAAGGGGATGCCTCATCCAGTCATGATTTCTCTCAAACACCATTGCAAGGAGTTGATCCACTTGTTCTTCTATCTCTGCAAGTATTTTTTCTTGCCACCACAAGTCCAACCTCTTGCCTGATCAACTTTCTCTTGTAGAACATCATAGCCAAGCTTGAGATGTTGGAAATTGCTTTATTTCACAAAATCAACATCCATAAGAAAACAGTTTTTGGGCAATTACTGTTGGACAATTTAAGGTATTCTCACCATGGCCTTTGATAATGGGGCAAAAGTTCATGAATTAAGCATTCTTTTGTTGGTATAACAACTTCCTTTATGTAGGCAATATACCCATAATTCATTTATCAGCCTATCCAACACCTTATTCCTAAAACCAATTGATGTCACGATTGTGCTATTAAGGCCACCCATTGAGTCTTTAGTTTGCAAACAAAAAAAATTAAGAGTAAGAAGTGAAATGCACTTCTTACAACATTGACATGACAAAGAATCAGTGGCAAGAAGTTATGCCAGAGTAATACAAATAGACTACTGAATTTTCAAAGTGACAAAATCTATAACAAACTTGGTAACAACAAACTACAAATTCTAAACATCCAAACTTGTGAAACAAATACAACTTCAAAAAATAGAAATAAAAATTATAATGGAACAAATGACTTCAAGAATACAAATGATTTAGTTATTTCACATCAAAAGTACAATGGTAAAATTTTCTCCCTTTCTTGACACAAAAAAATTCTACACCTAACTACATCAAAACAATGATGGAAATTTAATCTTCAAAACAATGATTACCCTAAAAATAGTTAATTTCCTAAACTTACTCCAAAACTAACTATTCTTAATATTATTTACAACTAGGAAATCCTTATTAATAGTCAACAACTTATTAGTAAATTTTCAGTTTTAAAATTAAGACAATTTTTTCTATTGTAGATTTTCAATAGGTAAAATTTGATCATTTTCTTGATAGATTAATTTTGGTAATAGTTTTGGTAAATTAGTAGACTAATTTTAGTAATATTTTTGGTAGAATAATTTCAACAATATTTTTGGTAGATTATTTTCAGTATTCAAAATTGGTACTAACAATTCATATACTAAAAATCCTAACAATTTTACACTTTTTAACATATGCACCCACATGGTGAATACGGAACAAACAATAAAACAATATTAAAACTCTACATAAGCATAATAATTGGGATTAGGTGACAAACATGAATGGACCAAGGTCAAGAGAGGGAGAGAATTGTTAAGAAACCTGAACCTAGTATAGGCATTTGACACACCATAACAAGAGGAAAACTCAAAAAGTAATAGCAACTAGGAGCCCATTACAATCACAATCAAGCTTTCAAATTTTCTTGAAATTTATAAGGCAAAAAGTGAAACAAGCCACATAGGTAACACATGAAGCAATCAAAAGGATAAAACAAAGTTCAAACTAATGAAGTTGTGGTGGACCAGTTCACCCAAAAACAAATGGACAACCGCGATAGTGATTAGGGAGTGATTAACATAGAATAAAAACATACATGCAATTTCTTCCCCACCTAGAACATCACACCCAATCACTCTAGCAACCACAATAATGTCAACGAATTCAAAATAGCCACCTAGGCCACCTAGAAGGATGAGCATAGGCTGCTGGTTTGGGAATTATGCATACATTTCTTACTACGACCTAATCCCATCAAAGCATTTAGTCTTGGTCAATGTTAACCTTTTAATGGCGTCCTAATGGCTATTACCATGTGTTTGCTTGTCTCCACTTATTGCATTTATTTTAATAAGCACACATGTATTCATCCCTCCTAATTTCACATTTTTGGAGTAGGCTTCCTATTTTTTTGCTTTTAATCTCTCTTGATGTTACAATTTCATGTTTCATTCCAATGCTTGAACTTTTAATTCCAATGACCAACATCACCCAATATTTATACCACTTTGCATAACAATATGTATGAATTGAAAAACAATCACAATAGAAAGTTTTTTAAACAACTTCATGGATATACCTTGCACTTTGAGCTTGCTAATTATATGGTTGGACTTTGATGTCATAAAAACCTCCATGTCCTCACAAGTAGCAATTTTAGTGTTCTCTACAAAAGTACTTGCTGCAAACTTCACATTTCCAAATTCCCATTAGTTTTAAACGACCACCATCAAGCACATGAATGAGACCCATCACTTCCTTTGTAATCGCCCTACAATTCTTTTGTAGAGTCTATGAATTATATGAATCACATAGAAACATTGTCAAAACATAATCTCCCATCAATCTATGGTTTCTTGCCAAAATGTCATGTGGGAATTAACAAATAAAAATACATTGGTCAAATTCATGTCTGATAGAAATACATGTCCACATGCCTAAAGCAATTTTGAAACATGCAACATTCATCTTCAAGAAAATTTGGAGCTTCCATGCAACCATGGGACCATGCTCTCAAATAGAGTTGAACACAAGCATCATATGCTATTACAACCTACCTTACTGCCTACCCCTTACGCCGTGACAAAACCATCCTTTCACACTAACACCACTAACCAACCCACTGACACCCAATATTAGTATTATAATGCATTATAATATGTATGTAGAGAAATATGAACAATAGAAAGGTTCTTAAATCACTTCATGGGTATACCTCAAGCACTTTAACATAGACAATGATAGGTTCCTATCTAGATCAATGTGGATAGGAAACTTGTAGATGTTGAAATAGTTGTTGTCTACACACCCATTTTTCTCACATAAGTCCACACAAGACATTGCAAAACATTTTCATCATTAAAATTTCCTATTGTAACTTGTAAGAATTATTTGGTTTAAAACCTATTCAAAAATAGAATTGACATAAGACTGTGATACATTCGAATATGTTGTGAAAACAATTTGCATTAATTTTACACAAGTAAGAAATAGTATTAATAGAATGGAAATATTCTGTAATATTTCAGACATAGAGATTGAAGTGTAGATTTTGTGGTAGGAAGTTTAGTTTAAGAATTGCAAAATTTAGTGCTTACTAATGGCCCCATATATACATTAGTACATTCGTGTTTGCACAAATGTTATAATTCAAAAATTGAATATTTTACTATTAATGTAGGTTGTTATCATGGGAACATCAAGGTGTAAATAAAAAATTTCTTTGAAAATGGCATGTAAATAATGTAAATCAGGAAGATCTTATTCAAGCATTCTCCTATTCCTACCCACAACTCTATCAAGTTCTTCTTATGCCTTAACGTTGGGATGATAGATGAGTTTAGCTAATGTCCATTCCAAGGTGATTGCAAATGTATTTGTTCCTCCCCTAGACATATTTTATAATGAGATGCCAACAAACATTCCATGAGTCAAGAAAAAAATACATGATTCTATGTCAATGAACATAGTAAATGTGACTTGCACATATCTTATTTAAAGATGCATAATATAATATTGTAACAATATATGCACATACCACTAGAATTGCCATGATTGATGTTTCATCAAGTTTCTCATTATAATTTAACAAAATTTCATCAAAATCTTTTATGGTGGAGTTTGTGACCATTTTATTTTTTTCTTGATATTCCTTTAATATTTTCAAAAGGTGAGTATCCATATGATATTTGCCATGAATGATGAAACCATTGATGCATGTGAAACATGCAAAGAATATAAGGCAATAGTAATACATAAAAAATAGAATGAAAAATTATTTAATGAAAAAAGAAAAAAGACTCAAATATCCCATGGGAAAGTTTTTGTACATCAAAGGATAGGAAGAATGAAGATAAGGCACCTATAATGCATAAAAAATAGAATGGACAATTACTTGATGAAAAAGAAAAAGAATCAAATATCCCAAGTGAAAGTTTTTTACATCAAAGGACATGAATTTCTTGAACCAAAGCTAAAAAGCTTATTTGCACACCTAAGGAATGTAAATTTCTACGCACTTTATACATTTAAAATAAAATTCAGCTGATGATTTATACAAACTATCATTATATGATTTAACACTTGCATACTACAAAAGTGGGAATCACCCACTACTATGCATCTTTTATTACCCATAGTTCATTTTGTCCTTTACTTGACTAGAGTACTTGGAATAACATGTAGTGAATGGATATACAATATGTAGCCATTCATATTTGTGTGCTCCCATTTTGGTACTTAGATTAACCAAGGGAAATGAACATGACCACAAAAGTGATTCACTTGACGTTCATCACACAACCTTCACACAAAAAAGCCACTTGTATAGAAATTGCTAGCATTGGTTGAATAAATGGACAAAATTTTATCCACTCCTTGGAATGAAGGGGAACAGTTGACAAAATGGGATTTACAAGTTTGTTACAAGTGGCATATAAAATTGATTTTCCAAAACCTTTTTGGCAAATTGGTCTATTAATCAGCTTCCAAATCTATGTGAAAAGTTTTATGGTAATGCCTTTACAGGCTTTGGTATTTGTCTCTTGTACCTTACGTGCAACAGCTGATAACTTGTTCAACACCTTTTTACTATTTATTAATTTGTTCCTTTCATAGTAAGCTAGATATAGTCCATTTATTGGAAGATGGAAAGGTGCCAAACAATGATGAGAAGAAAAAGTTTTCAAACCCAGCTTTTTCCCCATGAATCATATCTTGGATCACATCTGGGATGAAGGAATTGGACGCAAAAATTGACAAGAATAACTTTTCAATCTCATCATCTCATATTTTGGATCACATTTTGCAAGATGGAAAGTTAGCCAACAATGACAAGATCAAGAAGTTTATCGACCAACATCTGCCACTAGTCATGGTTTGGAGGACAGAAAAAGTAAAGAACTCATAATTCCTCTTTGTTAATATCTTGAATATTGCAAAGGAGCCAACCATGACAACAAAAACAAGAACAAAAAGTTGTAGGCACCCATTATCTTCAATTCTCTCTGTAGTGCCCAAATGATGACAATATTTTCAATGATGCACATGAGCAAAACAAGAAGAAGAAAAAATATCAAAACCCCATCAGACTCTTACCTTTGCAACGAGTACCAGATTAATAATAGTCACCCTCAGTCCCTCAGCAGCTTAGCTTTCTGCACTTCAAGTAATTAGTAATTACAAGATGTGTGGTGAGCATGCTTCTGCAACAAGAGAAATCCTTACCAAAGTTCAATTCAATAAAGGGTTTCTTCTCATCTGGCTTGATTGTGTGTATCATACAAAATCTTCATGAGCAAAGAGGGTAATAATTTATAGGAGCCTTTTTCAAAGCCATTAAAATAGGGGGCATTTTGAAAGGTGAAAATCAATTTGTGCCATTTTACTTTTGTAAAGTTGCCAAACAATCTTTACATCCTAAATCATAATGTAGGATGGCTTTGCTATTTTTTCATTTTGTAGAGGGCAGAAGGCCACAAAAGGCATCAGATTCCACCCATAACTTGGACACCACTGTCATGTTGTTGCTGCAACATTAGAGTGCTGTACACCTAGCCCCTTAGCCATGCCATAACTAAAGATACCCTTGCACTAAAGGCTGCTGTCAAGATGCAATGCTTGGTAGCAAGCATAGAATTCATAAGTAGTATGTGGAGGGTGACAATCCAAAAGCAGGCACTTTCTTCAAATTTGGCAGACATTGTGCAAGGGAATCTTCACATCTTTCCAGTGGCATTTGGACTGATGAAGGGTTCAAATGAAAACCATTGCATCAACTACTGTCAAGTGGATGGTTATCAGCAAGCCCACCTTACTGAATGGTTGTCCAGAGAATGCATTACTAGCTCACCAAATAAAATGCGAACACAGAGAAGTCCACTGTGTCCTGACACCATTTTAGGCAACAGACCTGCTTGTCCCCATTCACAAGGTAGAACACTTTCTTCCTGGGAAGGAAATCGAAACTCATTGTAGTTAATGAACCAAAAGTGAAGTCAGAACAACAGCCCCAGATCAACATACCAAAATCAATCCATTATCTATGAAGCCCTTATGGACCACATGCCCATATCCACTCCTCACAGATCCCTGGTGCCATTAGCCTATGACTCTAATTCTGTATAGCTTAGCCACCAATTCTTGACCCCAAAATATTCTCCAGAATCTTGGATCTACCCTCAATATATAGTTCCAGGCCACTCCCAAACTTCCAAAAGCTGTCAGGGTCTATGTCATTACACAACAAGACAAACCTCTACTGAAACTCAAAGCATGAAATCTCAACTGAGGCATGGAAGTAAACAGGTTGTGTACAAGTCACCCCATGTCATCTCCACAAACTAGATCCAATGATTCAGTGCATCTTACCTTCAGAAGCTTGTACAGCATGATTATACCTCCTATCAAAAGTGTCTCCAGCTCAAGTCATTTCTCTTGATGCAAGAGAGTTGAGCCAGACAACAGATGCACAAGCATTCCTTTAAATTCAGTGAAACTTCAAATCCACTCACTTTCCTTTTGATGAAACTAGGACTCACAAATCCACACACTTCATAACTTACAGCATCAGGATTACTTGTAATCAGGCATCAGCTAGATGCTGCTGTATATTCCACTCCGAATAACTGTATCCAGAAAATTGAACACTCCAAGCATCTATGAGAAGTAAGCTGGCAAAGGTTCCTGACAGTTGTGAAAATAAGCATTGTTACCGACTCCAGCGCTGCCCACCAAGAGGTGTTGTGTTGGAACCTGACTGTGTTGGACCTCCAAATCCTCGCCCACCGTATCCACCCCCCCGTCCACGATGATGGAAACCTGCCCAGAACAACAGCAAGCACAAAATCAAGGTTTGTATAAAACTTTGAACAGATCTTAATCAGTAGCTAGTTCACCCTAGGGTACTGGATAACCCACCTCCTCCACCACGACTGCTGCCAACCATAGCTGACAGCTCAGGATTAACTGGCTGTCCAGCCTCAACTAGGATTGACAATAATTCTTTTGCATGTCTGGCATTTGCTGCAGTGAAGAAAGTGTAAGCAATTCCCTTTGCACCAGCACGCCCTGTGCGGCCAATACGGTGCACATAGTCTTCACAGGAGCCTGGGAAATCATAGTTGATCACGCACTTGATATCCTTCACATCTGACATTTATGCCCCCATCTTTATCATTAGATGACCCCAATCCTACCTCTTCCTTCACCACCACTACAGGTTGATCACAAAATGTTTTTAAAGTGAACCTTCAGTCTTCCAAATCACTTCCAATGGCTGCATGCAACAATCACAGCGACATGGAATGATCAAATATCTGGTTTCTGCTTTCTGCTTCAGGAGATAAAAAAGGAAGGGTTCTAACAGAATGAGTCCCCAGATGTACATTAATCACATTCTTGTGACATCAATATTCTTATCTCAACCTCAATAGAGGACTTATTCCTGAGAGAAGGACTACAGACCACTGGCATCAAATCTCTCCCTGATGAATATAATGTGGATGTTTAACCAGGGACCCCACCATTACAGCCACTACTTTATGTAATTGATCAGGGAGAGCTACATCATCAAAGGAGCAGATATCCCAATTTAGCAGAATGCCTGACCAATCTTGACTTGTGGATATAGAACTCATCCATTTCCACTACGAGACTCCCCTCCCCAGCCCCCAAAATTACTGTGCCAGCTTGCATGCCTATATTAGGACTTGAAGCATAGAAACTTGGTGTAGAGTACCACAAGAGATCACCTAGATAAATCAAAACCAAACCACTCTCTATTTCAACCCTCAGAGCGGCCTTTCAACTACACAAACTGACCCATTCCTGTACCAAAAAGCTCAGCAGGTATCATATTCATCAATTCAGCCCTGCACAGACCTCTTTCACTACAGCAACATGTAACCACATTCTGAGCTTAACTGGCTGTACTTTTCGTGGTATTCTCCATTCCCAAAACATAAGGTTAGAACCCAATGCTGGGTGCTTGGAAACAGCAACTTAAGCCACAATTCATTGTTGTCCCTTCACATACTCAAATGTATACTATTTTAACAAACCTTGTCAATTGCAATCTTGACCTTACAACATTTGTCTTGGCATTTACCAGATTCTTCACTCCTGCAGGGCAGTTAGCATTGTGCATGCCCACCTTGCCAGGAAATGGCCAAAAAGAGGAAGTGGTATCTGCAGTGGATGAATGAGTCTGTCGACCGGGCTGCACAAGGGGAGCCAGCAATCCAAACAACATGCGTGGAGCAGGGCAGTGGTGGCGATTTATCTTTCCTGCAACCCATGCAATCTCTCATGCACCACTCTTCTGTTCCTTCTGACATACAAGAACCCTAAAAGTTGCCACCATGCCACAATCACGCCATGAGGATGCCAGCTGGCCTGCAGCCCGCCCGCTGTTCTCACACACCCTGCAGGACAACAAGGGCATGCCTTTCCACATACAATTTTATTGCTGTTTAGGCAGGTTTAGATTCTATGTCAAATATAGCTTGATCTCCTCAACCTATTTGTCTGAAGTTGGTGTACAGGGTCAAGCACGCAAAGCTTCAGGAAGGTCTCTTTGCTGCCCCTAAGCTGATAAGGAATAATCAAGGGTCCTAAAAACCAGGTGTAAAGATCAGGTGCTATACTTGATATTCTTGCTCAAGTTAGTACAGGGAAGCCTGAAAGGTGATTCTTCCCCAACACTGGCCATCAGGCTACAACAGGTGATATCTTGTAAGTACAGCTTATCAACAGCTTCCCCAACGTCAGTAAATTGACATCTTCCAGCTGAGTACACAATAACCTCCAAAATGGTGAGCTTCCTAGTCTCAACATCATACATAGCTCCAGGTTGGATATGAGCCTAAAAAGAAAAGGTCTCTGCAGGCATGGTCCCACCAACTCCTAAATGTGATGGCCTCAAATGCTTCCAGCAAGTCCCATGGTTAGTAATAAAGAAAAATGTAATTGTTGGAGGTCCTTAGGAAGCAAGCAAAACCAGCCTGCTTCCAGCCTAGCCACCTTGTTGCCTTGATACTGGGAGGAATGCCCATGTATCCTGATTTGGCTATTTTACATGGTCATGCAACCCTCGTAGTCACCTAAAAATGTGACCTTGCATGTCCTCAAGATGGCAATTTAAAATAGTAAGTTTTCACATACCCAACACTGCCTATCTACCAATATTTCCAACTCTGAACACACCACCAGATTGAGAGTAATTCAGATTGAGCTCATCATTGACACAAACATGTTTGGCAAAAGGACAAACAAAAACTGACTGAAAACCAGATGTAATCATACCCTCTAGCATTCCAGGCAAATCTGTACATTTAGTTGAGCAAATGCATGTCATGAACTGAAGATAACATAAAACAGCACACCAAACTGGCAGCTTACACAAGAAAGAAGAAACTGCATCCAAAAAGAGCCCACTGTTACCATCTACAATCCTGCTTAACATGTGGCATGCCTCCCTAAACATACCCAAACCGCGAGCAGCAACATCAGTGGCTGTCATGATGGGGCTTTTGCCAGCTTTGAACTCTGACAACACCCAGTCTCTCTCTGCTTGAGACTTGTCACCATGGATAGAAAGTGCTGGCCATCCATCCATCCGCAGCTGCCGAGTCACCTGGTCACACCCTCGCTTTGTCTCCATGAAGATCAACAGCCGGCTGCCGTCCATTATCTGCTCCAAAAGCTTAATCAACCTGAAAATAAGCAGAATAATGGTTGCATCTCAATATCTGATCCTGAAGTTCTAAAGCTCCAGAAACAAAAAGGACAGTGTAAGGAACAGGGATAACTCTAACAAGTATCAAGAAACTCCATATGCACAATTAGAGGTAACTACAACCAGGTGAAAAACATTCCTTTTGTAAGTCCAAAGAACTCCAGAAGTTCACACAACAAAAAAAGCGGTTGTCTGGAAGCTCTCTTTGTTTTTTGAGTGGATTTTTCAATATGGACTCCATCGGAGTTCAGAAAGAATGAAGAGCAGGAAAGAAGAAATACATGGAAGGGAAGAAATAGTTCAAAATGAACTAGTCAGAACTTACTCATGAACTCATATGAAACAATATGAAACAGAAAGTGCATATCTAGAAAAAAAATCCTCAGGAAGCATGGAAAACATCTCAGAAATTCACCAGAGAAAAAGCACATACTTTGGATATTTCTCATACTCTGAAACCACCTCCACTATTTGTTCTATTGCATGGTTGGCCTTCAAATCCTGGGAGCCAATTGTCACCTGAGGGCAAGTAGTGCATATGATCAGTCTTAGAAGGCAGAGCTCATACAACTGACTTAATTCTCAACATTCCTATCATGCAATATGGCAATAGTCATATGCTAATTGTTGTATAACCTTAAGTGATGCCTGTCCACACAACAAAATATGTTTAACATGCTCTGGCAGTTCCAAGAGAATCAACCTTGTATGGATCGACCAGAAACTGCCTTGCCAGAAATTCAACTTCTTTGGGCCATGTTGCACTCCAATATAGTGTCTGCCGATCTGGTCGGATCTGGATACCCATGAACTCATGTCAATATTAGGCAGAGCACTTGCTCACAAAAGAGCACTTGCATAAATTCCCTCCATCTAATAGTGCAAACAGAAACAATGAACCTATCCAGTATCATCCTGAAACTTAGGCTGAGTTCCCAAAAGCATGGTCAATTGATATAGAGGCCCCACATCTAGTTCCACCTTGGAGGATCCAGCAATCTTGCATCTCAAATACATCAAATGAGAACATGTTTCTCCAAAAGTTTGTGTAACTTCACTGCAAATTAGTCACTCAGTTGACTAATATGAGACTTTATCAAGACCATGATAATAGTGAATCTACACCTGGGACCTAAGAACACTATCTTTATAAGAAAATGAAAAGGAAAAAAGATTGATGTGAAGTTTGCCAACTAAGTGTGACTCAGCATCTCTTTACCCTCGGGGGCATTGCTTCCTTTTGAGCCCCACTGCTGCATAGTTGGCTGGGTTCACTATTATAGGTAGCATCTAGCATGGCCTAGTGGTGAACCAAACCAACAACCACTTCCAAGTTTGCCATGAGTTCCAACCACTATTCAAGGCTATTTGCTTGATGAGTATATATGACACAATCACAACAGTTCCTAGACCACAGAGCAGAAAATTACTGTATTTTTTCAATTTCATACGTTTGCAACTCACCTGTGAAACAATCTTCCTGATTTGAGGTTCAAAACCCATGTCCAACATGCGATCAGCCTCATCAAGTACAAGGTAAGTCACTCTCCGGAGATTTGTGTGGCGAGCTTCTAGCATGTCAATAAGTCGACCAGGTGTTGCTATCACAACCTCCACCCCTGTCATGGAGTAGAGTAAGACCAATGAGCACAGAAAGAATCCAAGTCACGCAATTGCAATTGCATAAAGATAATCAAAGGCTTGCAAACACATATGTAAAAAGAAATACCTTTCTGAAGATCCCGAATTTGTGGTCCTTTTGGAGCACCACCATAGATGCATGTGTTTTTAATTTTGGATGATGCACCAAACTTTGTGGCTTCTTGTTGGATCTGCACTGCCAACTCTCGTGTGGGAGCCAACACCAGAACTATTGGCCCATCTCCAGGAGCTGAACACTCAGCCAACCAGAAGATATCACACAAAATCAGATTTTAATATATACTTCCACAATGGAGGGATGATGGATGATGATACATTACACCCCTGCATTTGAGCAATTTTTGCACATATGCACCTTCACCCAAGAAACTAAGGCAAGAGTTCTTCACAAAAAATTGCCAAGCTATCCTCATGTATAAATCCAACCCACAGATTGTGGGCTCAAGAAATTGCTCTGATCACCAACATTGAAATGAAAATAGTCTAGCTCATCCCTGCTCCTTGTCAAACCTATACACTCTCCTTCTATCCATGAAACAATCTTCACAACACAGTCACTTACAAAGATATGGCTGGGCATTCACATGCACAATTGCAGGCAAGAGATATGCCAATGTCTTCCCTGATCCAGTTTCAGCAAGACCAATCAAGTCTCGCCCCTTCAATGCCATGGGCCATCCTTGTGCTTGAATGGCTGTTGGTTCCGTGAATCCAGCCTTAAGGACCTCATGTAGCACATAATCTGCCTCCACCATCCCATTTTTATTTGACAAGGCGCCAACCCATGGCTGTTCTATACACTGATCATATCTTATTGCTGACAGTTTTGATTACCTCTTCCACAGCAAAAGCAGAATGGATTCAACTTCAGCTAGTATAGCAAAAGAAAATCAGTCAGTGAACACAACTAGAACAAAAGTAAAATGAGACAAGAGAAGGATACCTGGGAAGGAAGCCTCCTCAAATGTGCGAACAGGCTTGGGAACATTACGGCCTTCCACTGTTATTTCTCGCTTGCGTCGATAAGCTGCTACCTCATCCTCTGTCAAAGCTGTTACTGCAGGATGCTCAACATAAAAGTTCTTCTCAAAAGGTATAACATCATCAAACTCCTGTGTTGGAAGTGATATATTGTCCAAATCCCTCTTGTTGCCTCCATATCCTCCTCCTCCACCCCTATCCTTATAGCCCCCACCTCCTCCCCTCCCACCCCCATAACCTGAAGCTCCTCCATAACCTCCCCCAAAATCACTGCCCACAACATGCAATAATGATCTGTTAATCCAAAATAAAAGCATTTTCCATGCCTAGGAAAATCATCTGTACCTCCAAATCTTAGTACTAAAAGCATCAAAGCTCAGTGAGAACCCTAATCACTCATCCATACTACAACACGTGCCATAGTCAGACTTCTAAGGAGCGCATTTCTGGCCATTACAAACTGCCAATCGTGGAAATCACATAGAAAGGAGATCAAACGACGAGATGTGGCTGAACACAGAAGCAAAAAAAAATCTAAAATAAACTAACTTAAAATAAGCTTTTTCCCACAGAACAGCTTACAAAACATCAGAAAGAGGAGGACATTGCCGACCTTTTTCTTTCGCGGAACGAGGAAGGATCACCGTATCTGCCGTCGAATCGACTCATTGCTGCCAACTCTATTCAACAAATTGCAACACTAGCTTCCTGTCTGTCTGTTGGAAGAAACCAAAACCTTCCGAGCATTTTCAGCTCGCAAATCAAAACAAAAAAAGACCCTAAGCACTCGAAAGACAAAACCCTAAGACATCCGCATTTCAAATTGAAAGTGCAGAAATCTGCATCTTACAATCTTACAGCTCGCTAGCCGAAAAATCACACAGCAACGCAAACAGAGATACAAGTTTCTTCACAGGGGAGGAGGACGCAAAGGCTTACCAATCCTGGGGCACGCTGTGCTGCAGACTGCAGCGGGCGGGTGTTCCAAGCTAGCGTGAAACTGCGACAAAAGCGAAGCAGCGCAAACTGGAGAGAAAATAATGAGAGAGAGAACACACACAGACACACACAGAGTACATTATACATATACGATATACGTATATTGTATTTATACACATATAATTATTAAAGAATACACCCCACCTTCCTAACTTGTCTTTTTCTTATTTGTCTAACCAACTCAGTTCAGGCCCGGATGCATTTCTAAAAGCATCAGAAATGCATCTTATCCAACAGAATTTCTCCTCCACACTGGGTGGACCATGAAATGGCTGCTCCCCCCCCCCAAGGGGCCAGAGTGAACCAACACCCACCAGCACACCATCCACTGGATGCCCCTTATGACTCAGTTGGCTGTGGACTTCAACTGAGTTAATATCCGATTTCACCTTTGTAGTCCATTCTGTAAGTGGTAGGTTTTCTATAGACAGATAAGTAAAAAAATAGGCACGTACTAGGTAAAACAAGAGGTGTGTCACATTGTGGCCTTGCCATTTACATTAAAAAGTATCTTAAGGCAAAAGAAAAATTATGGAAATTCAAATATTTCACCATGCAAACATATAATCTTCAAAAAAATCCTCCAAAAAAAACCAAAATCCTTCAAGATATCATAACTTTATATAAATAATCTCAAGTTTCAACACAAGCCAAAATATCATCTTTCAAAAATCCTCATATAAAAATAGACCTACTACCTAGGGGTGAAAATCCCTTAAGCTACTATATTCTATAATGGATCTAAACACAATATTCTTGCCTTAGTAGGCAAGGCTAATAAATGATGCAACCTTGTAAAACTTTATTGATAGACACCATATATTAGGAAAATGTACAAAAGGAGAATTTGGAGGATGTCAAGTTAGCTCAAACTAGATGTCAAAAACTATCCATGTCAAAAATCGACCGCTTATAATAGGTCGGTTGTATTTTTTCATATAAAAAATCGTTCACTTGCAATAAGTCGGTCATGGAGATGGGAGTTATGTCTTAAAGGGGTGGAAGTTGGGAAGTAGTTAGACCTACAACTACCACCCGATTTAAGATGGAAGATGCTTGTAACCTTTGCAATGTGATTGAATTTTTTTGTCGAAGAAAAGTAACCAAGATGGAAAGAGGAAGGCCTTTTGGTCTTTTCAAATTCCAAATGGCATTAGCACAATTGTGTAAAAACATATTCGCTTGTTTATGTAGACATCCAAATATTTCCACTATTAAGGGGAGGAATTGATTAGTGGGGTGTTGGTTGCAATAGTTTCGTTCTTTGGTTTGAATCGCATCAAAAGCAACAAATCTTTAGGTGATGCAGGACCAGGGAAATAAATCTGCTTGTGTTGGGTCAACAATGACAACATCAACTAAGGTGTGAATGCCATTTTTGGTGAGCACAATGTTGATTTGTTAATGGGAAAAATTGAATGTGTTTAAAACAAGAACGTGTAATTGTTTTCACCCCATGTGGAAACTAACATCCCATGTAATGGTAGCAAAGGTGTCGTAAACTACATCATGGGTTCTTGTGCGTTTGTTGCCATGAACACAACGTAAGAGATGGATACCCTTAAAGTTGATGGATGTGTGTACATGCATTGAAGGATACCTATAATTGAGGGATGGGGCAATCCAAGTCATATTTGAAATGTTGTGCAAAAGACCAAGGAAGTTAGTTGAAAGCTTAAGAAGATTGGTTGATTTATAACCCAAGCACCCACCCCTAAGCCAGAACATGATAGAATTTGGGCACGATGGGATTCAGGTATCTTGTCAAAAAACATGTTGGAAAAGGTATGATGGTGCAGAGGCTCTGAAAGGGAATCTTAAAGTCAAAGTAATTGTTGTTCGATGAATTGTTCAAACTAAAGAAGACATGCGCAAGTTAGGGGTAGTAAAAGATCACATGTTACCTTGAGGTGTTGTTAGAAAGGGAAGGTGTTATTGTTGATTTGTGTTAAAGCTTCAAAAAGGAAGTTGATCAACCATGAACCTAGCAACTATGATTGAGGTTACAAAGCCCAACTCCCTAAATAAGTTGTTAAGGCGATGGTGGCCATCGATATGAACTTGATACCATCGAAAGTTATTAGGAAAGAGGCTTGTTTATAGGCTAGAAGTTTTTATGGGTTGTCAAAAGATCCTGGACCCAATAAGCACCTAAACATTTAAAGGAGGGAAAAATAAAAAGAAGTGAAAGACTCTATGAAGGTGGATGAAGGAGGTGTACATTGTAAAAAATATGAAAGTCATTGCACAAAATAGTGAGTTAAAATTCCAAAGGTTACCTAAGCATCACCCATTTTAAGGAAAAGATCCACATGTCCAGCATCTTTTAACATGACATCTTTAATGAATGATGAAGTGCTCAATGGAATTCCCAAAACTCTAATTCCTTTTAATGGGGTGGTAAACTAGGATGAGATGTTAAAATCAAGTGGTAGGCCAAAGGGTGACCATGCTACACATTTATGAGGTTGGATAGAAAGACCTATCACACGAAGTTCGGTCTAAAAATGTTCATATGCAAATGATATAATAAAAATGGGACCTATGGTGTGATTGTCATTTACAATGGATGGAAATAGATAAAAATGGAAATGACTGGCTATAGAATGCAAAGCCCTAAAGTGGGCTAATGCAAATAGTGCCCTTCTTAAAAGATCACCTTAATGGGTTCCTATTGCAGAGGGGATGACTATAACATCGCTTTCATGGTTATGATGGCTATAAAACAAAAGGGACTCAAATGCATAGAATGCACAAATAAAGGAGATGAGTTGCATGCTGTTCTTAAAATATGACCCTTTGTGACACTAAATTAAAGGCATTTGCCATGTCTAGCTAAAGAAAAACCTAGTTGGGGTAAAGGTATAAAATGCATTTAGTGTTGTGGACTATTGTTTCACAGTCGCCTTTAATTACAACTTCGGATTGGTGTGGGGAAAAAACTGTTGCAAATGTGTCATGAAATTAAAGGCATAAGGCGTGACTTGTGAGTTGATACAGTGCTTCCCCCATTTCAAGGGGACAAATTCCACTTGAAGGCTTGGTCATGGCTAAAAGGTGGGTCACACCAAGGACACATGGAATTCGAAATGAAATGTGACCTTTAACAATATGAAAACAAAACAAAAATAACTAAAAGAATCCATTCACTAAATCTTTTAGGTGAAAACAATTTTGAAAGTGTTCAAAACCATCCCAAAAGGACCACTTACTAACAAATGGGGCATGCATTGGAATGCCAAATTGAAAGAATCAGAAGAAAATTCAAGGTCTTGGTCTAATTCGTAATTTTCTAAGAAAAGGGAGAAGTAGCCATCTAATTCAGGGTGTAATGCAATGAGAGCTAAAATGGTGTCAGAAGACAAGGGTGCAGGAGAAAATGGTGCCAAGGTGCAAGTTACTTTAAAATATTCCCTTACACGTCTAAAAACTAGATTTTGAAAACAATGTTTATGAACTAGGGGATCATGTTGGGAAAGAAGCATTGAATTCAAACTTGCTACCAAGCTTGGGCTCACAAAAAAATCTTCACCTACAAGTTTCCTAATCGCCTATTAGAAAAACGCTTGTATCAAATCTGCATTTCCCTATGCCTCATTGCCCCACCATGAAGGGGAAAAACAAGACACCATTGGGGTAATAAGAAGAGCAAGCGCCAAACTACCACATCATAGGGGTTTTGCGTTAACTTATCTAATGGAAAATGAAATGTCATTTGTACGTCACGTCGTAAAGTGGCATGGATGCGGTTATACAATTGAAGACAATGAAAATTTAAATGAATATATTTGAAAACATCCTTGAAGATGAAACCCAAGTCCAAGTTAATGAAAGCAGGGTGGAAACAAAGGAAAGTATTGAGTCAAAATGGTCATGGGGGTTTGGATTAAATGAATTGGTTGCTTGATAGGAATGTTGATGATGAATTAACCATTGACTCGTAAATTGGCGCCAATAGGTGGGGCAAAAAACTTTAAGTGGAAGTTGCAAACGTGTTGAGGAGATGAAGGTAGGGTGGGGGGTCTGATCATGTGCAATTGGAGGGGCTAATAGAATGGAAGGGGGAAAAGGTCCTACATGTGCATGATCAAAGGGATTTGGGAAAGTGTAAGGTTAGGGCCCCATATTCACCCAAATGGCTGGGGGCTAGTAAGGGGAATTATTGGGTGGTGTGTGGTTTGTTAAAATGGGAGGGGAATTAATGGAAAGTGCATGGTTTGCATGGGATATGAGGTGGAAACTAAGTTTGTGGTGGCACATGATAAAACAAATGGGCAATGGGAAGGATGAAGTTTGATGGGACATGGGATGTTTGGTGCCCATGAGGAAGAAGGCTTAATAAGAGCACAAGCCCCACCTGTTTAAGAACTACCTATTATTGTAGGGCAATCCTAAATCTACAAAACCAACCACAGAAAATCAATGGATTGAAAGGAAAAATATAAGAAATTACCTAAAGGTCCTTAACTAGGGCATTATGTAAAAGCCAAACCTTAATTTCACTAGAGGCTTGAGTGGCACAATCATATTGTTTTGGGTTCAACACGACCTAGACATACAGTGAAATTTATAAAAATTTATTTTTTGAAAGAAAAAATTGAATATACCAAAATTATTATGTTCACAAAAAATAATTTAACCATTATCATTGGTAGTGCAAAGCCCAAATATTTAATCATCATTTGGCCAAAAGAATCACAATCCAAAAAATGGATCAACTCTCATGAATGCACCTAAAAGTTATGTAAGACATTGAAATTTTGAAATTTTGACTCAATGGAATTCTAGAGGACTTCAAGTTGAATGCTTGTCAAAAGTTTAGACTTCTTTTCATTTTAGGTAATTTTTTTAAATTGCAAGGTTTTGGAGACTTGGACTAAAGATGTTGTACTTCACTATGATAGAAATTTGGTGGCGAATAAAAACCATGCATTCAGTTATGTGAAAAAAAAAAATATTAAAAAAAGTTGAAATAAATGAGTATTGGATAGTCAAAGTTGACCATCCAAAACAAAGTCAAGAAAAAATAATTAATTTTCATCCTTTTTAGGGCAAATCAAAATCTTGGACAGTTTGATACTGTGATTAGGAATAACACTCCATCATTTAATTCAACTCCTATCTTCAAAATGCTGAAAACATTATAGCAAAACTTCTCATTGACTTTCACACCCATCAATGACAAGAAATTTCATCAAAAGGATGAGCCCTACTCAATCATTGACAACTCCAACCCTTGCGTGTTAGGTTATGAAACCAATGCTCCCAACTAGGAGAACTGTGAGAGGGGTGGACCAAGTTGATCCTCCCTAACATTTTAAGGGTTAAGATCAAAGGATCTTATACATTAGGTTGTAAGTAAGAGTGAGAGGGATCCCTACAATACCTACTCCTTAAGAGCATCAGGGATCATACGCAAAAGCAAGTTGGTGATTTTTAAAGTTTCAAGTGGAAGTTTTGTTGAGTATTGTTATTCCAACATTTCTCCAAAACTTCAATGCTAGTTGAAATTGCCATGACTAAGAACCATTTCATGGTAATCCTAGTTTTAAAAACTCTTAGGCAAATTGAAGCCACCAGGACACAAAGGTTGTAAACTGAATCATGGCTACTTCCTTGTATGATATATGGTAGTTTATTTCAACATTTGCAACTTTTGTGTACCTCATACAATTCATTATCACTATGTACTAATGTAATATTTTACTTTGAGCTTATGTCGTATATACTGATTTGTCTTCATAAAGCACTCCCAGAAATTTCTTAGTGTATTTGAACAGTTCCCTATACTTATGAGCATTCCTCTTGAAAAAATAAAAGGATCTTACACTTATTCCTCAAGAGTGAGAGGGATTGTGTGCCTACTTTAGGTGTACCATACATCCCATTCCTTGGGAGTGGGTGTAAAAACCTATGGACCAATGAGCAAGTGACATGTTGGACAATGCGGTCCAGAAACTTATTTAGTGTCTTACATGCCTACTCCCATAGATCAACTTGTTGAATAGATAGGTACCTAGTCATATACAAAAAGGAAGTACATTTAGCCTATAGGTATGTCTGACAGCGCTAATTGCTTGATTAGTCGATTTACGATTCACTAATCTCTCGGTGTGGAGAGCAGTCCACTGTTTGGTGGAGGGATTTGGAGATTAGATGCTTTTTGTTTGCTTGTTTAGCATGCTAATTAGGGAAGTCGATAGTGAAACCAAATAAGGAAAGAAAGCACGTGAAAGCCCATGTTCTTCTTCTTCTTCTTCTTCTTCTTCGTTCAGCAGCTGTTTGAGGTCGAGCTTCTGGTCTCGAGCTAGCTTTGTTATAATCATTGCAGCTGAAGGGAAAAAAAGGTTTAGATCGTCGGTTTCCACCTTTTGTTCCCTTTCTTAACGTTTTGTGTAAACTGCTGCAGCAGCTACGGCTTTGAAGAAGTCGAGAGGGAGATGCAGAGATGCTTTGACCAGAAGTTGGAGTGAAGCTCTCTCGACAACAAAGAGGTGCAGTCTTTTGGTGCTGTCCAATTTTTTTTTGTTCTGTTCTTTCCTTCCAGTTTTTTGCCCCCTCAGAAGCTTGATCATGGAAGACATCAGCTTCGAGCTGGATATTCCAATTGCTGATAGCTTTTGGCCATCTTCTCCTTTTCTTGAGCATTGGGTTGCGATTCATGGACCCTTTTATTTCTGCCTCATCCTTGTTGCAGTCTTTTATCTTGTTGTCTTTGAACTCTGGTTTCTAGTGTAGGCTCCTTCTTCCTGTCTGTCTCAGGAGTTATGAGCTGCCTCTTCTTCTAGTTGGAGATCAGTTTGGTGATTGTTTTCGTATGTGAAAAGATTTGAGCTCAATCACTTATTCGTGGAACTGCTGTAAAACTGTTTGTGATTTGAAGAAGGTTTCTGCTCAGTTGCCAGTTTTTTCCAGTGTGATCAGAGATGGGCACTTGTTGGCAGAAAATTTCTGGTCATAATGTTTGGATATGCTTGATTTTTGGAAGAAATACCCCACCTACAACTGAAAATCAACACCTCATTGCAATACCAATAAAATTTTCTTTTTTTTCCCAGCTAGACCTGTTGTGAATTATTTTGTATCGAACATCAGTCATCGGTATGTAGTGTTGTTTTGCTACAGAGAGTCAAGCTCATGTGACAAGGTTCTAAATGTGCAACACAGTTGATGGTGCATTTGCTCTCTTTGTTATTGCAGTGCACCATGAAGGAATGTTTGAGCAATGGCAGCTACTCATAGAGTGTCGAGCTTGCTGCTACTCCAAAGAGAGTCACAGACACAGCAAGGCTAATGGCAACTGCTGCAGGTGCTATCACATCTCGTATCTACACTGTTACTGAAACTTACAATACTTCTTTTGAGGTGAATGACCCAAAATGGACTCTCTCAAGGATGCAGAGAAGAAGCTTCAGGAAGCTTGAATCCCAAACACCAAAGACAGACAGTAAGAAATTCAAGGACACCAAGAGATTGCAGACTTCCATTGCTGTGGGAGAGCAAATCACTTCTCCAATCATGATGTCCAGGGACGATCCTGCAAATGCAAAGCTGCATGGTACTCTTGAATGGGGTAAAGAGCAAAAGCTCAACATGGAAGACAGTAAAGCAGCAGCTCGAGCTATGAGAAACCTTAAGCTTTGTGAAGAGAGAGTGGTACATTCTCAAGGTATGTGTGGCAAGAGACCCCACATTTCCAAATACAGCAAGCTAGTTATGAGCATCACCGTATGAGCCTACCAGTCTGCAAAGAACTTGTCAAAATTTCTATGGAAAATGTGAACCTAAATCCATCTCATAGCTCTTATAAGTATCCTGAGTCAGAGCTTGGTGTGGAGCATCCTGGCAGATGGCTGAGTATTTTCACACAGAATAGAAGAGACTTGAAGGACCTCAAGAAAGCGGTAACTCAGCACATGGGCACAAAACTAAGAAGTTGTATGAATGGGTGGTGATACAGCACAGGGCATGCCCTATCCGAAGATGGTGGACCTGCTCATGGAGCCAAGCTGGTTAGAGGCCTTGCAGGGGGAAATGGACAAGCCATACATGGAGAACCTGGCAAAATTTGTGTCTCAAGAGGCAGCTGGACAAATCCCTATCTACCCACCACCAGCTAGAGTGTTTCATGCTTTCAATGCATGTCCTCTTGATACTGTGAAGGTTGTGATTCTTGCCCAGGTCAGTTAATCTCTTTCTGCAATCCACATGTTATGGTTTGCAAATGATTTCTGCAGTACATAATGACCTGTCAGAGATTTCCAAGTGTATTGGGAAGGTGCCTTAAGATTCCCTCTCGTCATGGGAGGTCATCTTATGTTTCTGGGTGGGCTCTTATGCATTTTGAGATGGCCTGCCATTTTTTCTTCAAGCACATGACAGGTCATTATGCGCGGTCAGGCCCTTAGTCAGGGGCATTACCAGAATTCGGTGCCTCGGGCAGGCAACTTACTCTGGTAGTGCCCATGTCTGCAGGCCTTACCTATCATTTAGCAGATCAATTTCTGTCTGAGCAGTTATGCATGAACAGGTTAAATACTTGACCAAGAGTTATTGATGCTTTGCATTATTCTCTGACAGGTTGTGTAATATCCAGCTGAGTATCTCACTGATGGGAATATCAACAGGACCCATATCATGGCCAAGGCCAAGCGAATGGCCTGAGCTTCTCAGTGCCTGAAGGTATCAAGATTCCATCCAGTCCGCTCAATATTTACAGAGAGATTGAGGCAGACATTGGCTGCTCAGTTCCTTCCCATGGCAATCTTGAAAAGTGGGCTTATCAGGTCAGAACTTCCCTGACAAATTGGGATCAGAGCTTGGCTTGCTTATGTCTCATCAACTGCACCCCAATCTCTTTTTTTTATTGGGTTAACTCAGTCACACAAACTCCATCACTTGGAATGCATGTTCTTTTTTGTTGAGGGTGGTTGTGACTCTTATTTCCAGATTCTATTCCTGACAGTTTATGTCTGAGAAGCAATTTTACTTCTCAGATTTTCCAGCAAATTTAGAGTTGAAGTGGGACTAATACATGGAAGATACATGGAGGTTCACAGGGAGTCCTCCTACTCAACACAGTGCTCACAGGTTATTCTTATTCCTCTGCTTATTTGTCTATTTTGACCTCATAGCAAAGGAAGAGCTTGTGGGTGGCAGAGATACAAGGTTGGAGATGTTGCTTGCTTTTGCAGGAATGGATTTGGAGACACAACAAGTGAATTGGCGAGATTTGATGCATGTAATGACACAGTGTAATTTTGATGATTTCACAGTGCGGGATTGCCAGCCGAACTCTCATGCCAGGAAAGGGTGGGAGCGTTTCACAGATTCTGCAATAAGGACTGTTTCTCAGCAACGATCAGGTGTTGTTTTTGTCCTATGGGGTAATGCAGCACAGGAGAAAATGAGGTAAATCCATTTTAACAATCACACCTCTCTTTTTATGTCATGTTGTGGTGGTGCAGTCAATTGGAACTGTTGATGGGTCTATAATGTGACATTGTGGATGCATGACACAGGCTGATAAATACAAACGTGCACCACATTCTCAAGGCAGCACATCCTTCTGGTCTGTCTGCCAATAGAGGTTTCTTTGGTTGCAGGTACATGGCCTCATTTCCTTGTTCATTGTTTGATTCTGTCTTGACTACAATGACTGATGCCTGTAAAAAGAGTTAGTCAAAAGATGCTTCTTCATTCAATATAAAGAGACAAAATCATCATTTGCAACCGTGAACGCTTGCAGTACACCCAGACAAAACTCACAGACTGAAGAGCCTACCTCATGGATGCTTGTTATTTTGCATAGCTGATATTGGTAGTCCAATTACTCAATATTGTTGTTGCAATATCAATCTTTAAGAGAAAACACTAGTCTATGAATTTTTGCCCCAGTTGTTCTGATGACCTTATGAAGTCCCCATTGTTGCACTACAGGCACTTCACAAAGACAAATAGGATGCTGGAGAAGGTGGGCTATCTTCCCATCAACTGGAAACTATAACTCAAGATGCATTCAAGACCCTGACTGCCACTAAAGCAAATCAGGTTCCCTTCTTACTGAACACACTGAAACTAGTGCATGTCAACCAATATTTATATGGTGATTCCACTTGAGCTGAACACCAACTCCAATGAGCTTCCAGTGTTGAGGGTTAAAAGGGCTCTTTTTGTTATGCCCATGTGCCCATATGTAGGAAAACAAATATTTCTTTGCACTTTTCAAGTAAATGTCCAATGGTAGATAGTAGTTGGTGTGTGCATTGCTTGACATAGTTAATGTGCCAAATATCCAATATCCGACGCCATTTTTTCTATGCTGTAAACAATGTTTGGGTGCCATCCTTGCTTAGATGATGACATAATGTGTCATGATGTTGTTTGATGATATGTAATCGAAATTTCCATCATATTGCAAAACAGCACAAGTTATACTGATTGTAATTGCCGCCCATTTTCACTCCTTTCTTATACAGGGACATGACAAAATTTTGCAATTTATCAATATTTACCAACACTACCTGCCCTCAAAAAGGGTAGGAAACAAACCTCTCCCTGCCCCAAGTGAGATCTCTGCACCTCAAGTGGGGGATTCACACCCCAAACTCTGCACTACAAACAACTGGCCCTGACTAACCCCAATGCCTGATCCCAACTACATGCTTGAATGTATTGCTGCCTTTCCAGCATTCAAAACTTTAGGGAGTAAGGATTACTCCTGGCCCAACCTTCAAAAATTTAGGGTGTGAGAGATCTGGAGGGAAATTGCAGGGTGCTGAATCTTCAGGATGAGGTTCGATCTGGTTTTGTGTTTAGTCCAACCCACAAATACATAGATGGTGGTGGTGGGAGAGGTATTGAATTTGGATTGATAAGCTACCAATCTGCGGCCTTGATCCTGTGAAGGGATTCAACTGGACCTGTCATTTAACTGGTGACAGATTTCTAAAACAAGGGGTGTGCCACACTGTGGCATTGCCATTTACATTAAAAAGTATCTTATGGCAAAAGAAGAATTATGGAAACTCAAATATTTCACCATGCCAAAATATAATCTTGACAAAATCCTCTGAAAGAAACCTAAGTCCTTCAAGATATTATAACTCTATATAAATAATCTCAAGTTTCAACACAAGCCAAGAATCCTCATATAATACTAGACCTATTACCTAGGGGCCAAAATCCCTTAAGCTAAGATACTCTCTAATGAATCTAAACACACTATCCTTGCCTTGGTAGGCAAAGCCACAAACCGGCGGCCCATCAAAACCGTTTTTACTGGACCAGTCTTAAACCATAGAAAAATAATGAAAACCTGCCCTCAAACTAAAATTCAGTTGAAATGTAATGAAAATTTCCAACCATGATGACCATGACGCTGCTGCTGTTTGTCTAAAACAAAGAGCACATGAACCGGCCCATAAAAACCTGGCAAGCATTTCCCAGTGTATTGGGAGGGCACATTACCAAGGGTAATAACTCCTCTGCTGAGAGGAGGCACTTTCTGTTTTGGGGTCGGGCATTTTGTTTTTGAAATGCTCATGTTAAATTTTTTTAAAAACTTTTTACTGTGATACCTGGCGGGTACCAGAAGGATATGCATCAGGAGGGTGCACATCTGGTAACCGTCAGGTTGCACGATAGAATTTTTTTAAAAAAATACTGCAATGGTTTTTACACCAGGTAAAGCCCTGGGGGCAGGACATTCCCAAAATAACCAGGCCTCGGATTTCGGCCTTGGGGGCCGCTATTTGGGGTGTTGCCCCCTGCCCTGGGGCTTTACCCTACACTGAAATTGCCATAATAGTAAACTGACCTGCAGCTGGGGAAATTCTCCTGAGTGTTGTACCAATTTGCACGTTAGTGTAATTTTGAGAGGGGGAAATTTTACAGTATAAATAGGTAGGTAGTAGGTACGAATGTTGTGTGGATACCATTTCTGACATATTAGTTAGGTAAGTGTAATTGTATTTCAGAAAAATATACAATTCACATGTACGTGGAGAATTTTCATTTATATCCATGTAAGTGTAAATAGCTGTTAAATAGAACTCTTTGTGAACTGGTACTTTAATTGATAGTAATTGAACCGATGACGCATGTTGAATCGATCACACTTGTTGGATCGATAGTAACTGAACTAGTGACATTTGTTGAATTGATAGCTACAAATTAACCAATAACTAAACCGGTCACACTTGTTGAATTAGTAGTAATTGAACCAGTGACACTTGTTGAACCAATAGTGACAATTTAACATATAATTGAATCGGTGACGCTTATTGAATTGGTAATAACTGAACTAGTGACACTTATTGAATCAGTAGTGACAGTTTAACCGATAATTGAAGTGATGACACATGTTGAACCAATGATACATGTTAAACCGGTAGTAATTGAATCAATGACACATGTTGAACTGATAACACCTATTGAATAGGTAATCTATAAAACATGTAATTGGTAGAACAAGTAGTCTGCAAAACCTATAGTTGACAAAACAAGTAATTTACAAAACCTATACTTGGCAAAATACGTAGTTAATAGAATACATAACAGATTTTGAAAATTCTAACTGTTTATAACAATTTCACTAGCTAGTTTCTATTAGTTGATTAGAACAAGGTGTTTTATCAACTAGTTATTGTTTAGGTGATTTGCATGATGCATTTCAAAGTTCAAACTTAGAGTATAAAAAAGGGATGGTAGAACATGAAAGACATTAATTTTTTACTTTCCATACTTTTAAAAATCTCTAATGTGTAAACTCTTATTTCTTAATATAGTTTTGTATTTTCACTACAAGTTGGAGTACCTATTAGTATTGAATAATCTGTACCTATTCAAAATTTAGGAAAAGATATTTGCATCAAGTGGGAAACTTTTGATGTTAATTTGATTTTGTGTTTTCCTTTCATTGAAAACATGGAAGCATTTTTGTTTCAGCAATATCTTTCTTGAAACTATGTGCGAATTGAATACATGTTAGTTTAGGAATTGTAAATAGTTTTAGTTTTATTAGTTTAAATGTACATGTTTGTTGTTTTAAGAAACTATTGCTAGAAAAATTAGAAGTTGAACAACCTTAATGGGAATTAAAAAATTCATTAACAATAGTAAGCAAGGAGAACATGAGAAAATATTATTATATATGATGGGTTTGTCTGGTTTAATATACTTTATATGATGACTTTAGATGTTTTGGCTAATGTTGTTATTGTTGAAATTGATTCCCATTGCTTAAAGCTTGTTGTTGTGCAAGATTACGCATTAAAAGTGATGCTGAAAAACAAAATTCCAAAAAGGAATCATCAAATTAACTGACACAAAAGGCAAACATGTTTCAAAATGAAATCTTGGAAGAATTCCAACCTTGAAAGAAAAAGAGGAGCTTCAAGAAGAGTTTGATGAAAATGGTTCACTAAACAAAAGGCAGAAAACTAACAACAACAAGCCAGTTGGTTACAAGAGGTAATAAGAAAGTTCATAACATGTTTATAATGGATGGTATGCAAAGTGGAATGTAGAGATGGCATTCAGAGTAGTAGTAGATATGCCTAGAAAGACACATGGAAAAGAAGTGAGAAAAAACAATCCAAGGACGTTGTGGGTTTGAACATATTGTTAATCATCACCTACGCAATTGCCATCTGTTGGAAACAAGAAAAAAATGTTTGCCCCATTGTCATCGTCATCCGAACAACAATGGAAACAATAGTGAAAATCCCAAAAGAGGCTTGGAGAAAGGAAAATGCAAGGGCCTATGGGTTGCCTTGTTTGTCATTGGATAGTCGCATTCAATCTGGGAATGATCATCGAATCATTAGAAATTTGACAAGTGCAATGGAGTTCATGGACTAAAAGAATAGCAATAGCAATAGGTGGTGTGCCAAGCCTGCCATTGTTGTTGCACACCTACAATAGCTAGGCCCACCATCACTGACATGGTCTTACAACAATAAGAAAGTTTTTTTTTTTTTTTTTAATAAATTTTTTTCAATTTTTAAAATTATTATTTTTTAATTATTTACTTTTTTATAAGTTTTTTTTTGGGCTTATTTGGGCTCTTTTGTCCTAGTGTGTTTTGGGCGTAGCCTTTTTTGTATGGTTTTTTCTTTGCATCCTCTGTTAGTTCAAAATGCCTTTTGTCCACATTGTTCTAGCCTTTACACTTTAAGTGGCCTTTTGAAGCATGTCAAGAGTGCTCACCCTCATGCAAGCCTCGCCTCCCAGGCTAATTAGGTTGGCTTATCTTTGTAAATGTCTTCCCCACCTATGTTACACCTTAGTTCTATCCCTTTCACTTTTTGGGGTTGGTTTCGGGCTTAATCTAACTTCAATTGGGGGTTGTTTAAAACTTGTTTCACGTGCCTTCATTTGTTTCATAAGATCCCTCAAACCATTTTAAATGAAATCAAGCATGCTTTTCACTTACCTTTTCATCGAATTGCTCAAAATTTAATCAATGAATCAACATGGTTCATTTTCCTTTTATTGCCACATTGGTGTTTACATTATACTCAAGGAGGTCATTCAAGTTAACAAGAGGTTTCTACTCACCTTAAAAGGTTCATGGCGGGTGATTGGTCTCTTATTTAAGAAGAATCTTCTTGTGCCTCACATGCTCCCCATTCCCACTATTCATTGGACAATTATTCGACCACCCTCTTCACCAATGTTTGACTTTGGGTAGAACCAAAAAATATAATTGTGCAACTAAAGTTATTTAGTCTTTGACATTAGCTATTCCCTCAAAGGACATCATTGCAACTTTGCATTAGTTACACCTCATTCCATTAAACCTTGTCCTTCCACTTATTTTTAATTATTAGCCTGAACACACCTTTGTCTTGGATAGGATTTTATTTACATAGGTTTTAGCCACTTCTCCCCATTTGTCTTCAAATGGGCTATTTAGGATGGTTTATGAACATCTCTTGGGACGCTTCATATTAAAAGACCCATCCTTAAGGTTTTTGAAATTATGCTAAGTTGTTGCTACTATTGCTTGTGGTGATATCCCTAAATTGATGGCCCTAATGCTAGGAGTTAATAAATTATTGGGAATGACAAAAAACACCAGAGGTCTTCATATTATTGCCTTATGCAAGGTGTTCTTTTGATTTATTAGTTGTTCCATTGTTTTACAATTTTAGGGGTCGCTCCAAAAGCACCTATCCCCCCATTAGTTTGGAATATCAACCCTTGGAGCTTGTGAAACCATCCTTTTTGGCATTAGAGCCCTCCTCAACCTACACCTTGATTGGATCTTGATGCAAGTTGATGTTGAAAATGCTTTTAATAATGTTTATCAAATCATTATTTTAAAAGAGCTATGAGATTTTTGGCGAACATTATCCCCTTTACCATGTTGTTTTATGGTGTTCATTCTTTTTTTTACTACCAACATGGGTAGCATGAGAAGGGGGTCACCATTATTGAATCATCTTCAAGCACAAGGCAAGGTGACCCCTAAGAAGTCCTTTATTTGCCCTAGCCCATTATCAAACATTCCTAAAGGCCATGGCATGCCTTAACTGTGTCTTTCCATCCTTAACGGATGATACCCAAATTGCGGGCTTTATGAGCGAAATTATCTCTACCTTTGACCACCTTTCGACCCAATTAACCCTAGTCAAGCTTAAGGTCAAGGTGTTAAAGTGCAAGTTTTGGAATCCATCAGGGATTTTTTCAAGCATAAAAATTCCTCATGGTTGCACTTTGGTCATAGATGGTTTACATATTTTGGGTGTGCTAATGGGTTCTCAGGACTTTGTCACACATTTTTTGAATGAGGTTTTATTTCAAGACGTGGCACATATTGATAATCTTCCTTTCTTGGGCATTGCACAAATTGCTTTGGGCATTTTTTTCTTCATGTGTCATTCGTTGACCTTTTTATTTCACTTGGATAGTACATCATTTTTCTTCCCTCATGTCTTTTTTAGCCAGTTTAGATAGGAAAATTATGCAAGTATATGGGGGACATTATGGGACCAAGGTCATGGGAACTTATTCAGGGCCTTTTAGCAAGGCATTAAGTTCAACTTCCGATCTCTTTTAATGGTATAGACCTTTTATCTATGGAAAATTGTGCCCCATCTGTTTTTTTAAGGTGTTAGGCTTTGGTAGTTCCATATTTGTGCTCCAAGTTTCATATTTTGATAAATCCATTTTGGAATAATATGTTTCTCATGTTGAGGGGGGCCCACACTTCCTTAAATCGTGCCTCCGTGCAACTCGAAATATTCTTCTTCTTGCAATTAAAAGGATGCACCCTTCTTTTGAAAGTTTAGTAGTTATCAATGCCCCATGTCTATAGGCATCTTTAATAGACATCCATCACGACACATTTTTTAGGTCTATCTTGGAAGATGACTCCATTTCCTTGGCATCCAAAACTTGCATTTGCCTTTATTTGAACAAAGGGGTGAGGCTATGGTTGATTACTAGGCCATCTATCTATTCATTTTGCATCACACAATTTACTTTCACTTCAACTTTGCATTTCCAATTCAGTTTGATTCAATCTTTAACATTTAGTTTTTTCACATGTGAACATGGACATGGGTTAGACACATCTAACACACATGTAACATGTTGTCCGTTTGAAGGTTAGTGGATAACCACACATGGCACCATTAAAGACATCATGTACACCTTTGCTTGAGAGAATGGGTATGATATATGGAAATAATGATGGTATGCCTTTACATCAGGAATTTCATTACGAGCCGATCTTTACATAACTCATGAAGACCAAGTTTTTGTTGTTGATGTGGTGGTTATGGACCCAACATAGGAAATGGTGGTTGCAAGTATCATCAGTTGACTAGTAGGTACAACTGCAGATATTAGTTCCATTGCTAAAATCCACAAGTATAGAAAGTTTCATGAGGGGCACCACTTTATTTTGATGGCCATGGAGGTGTATGGCACATGCGGGCATGATATGGATCATTTCATTAAAGAGTGTGCTTGTCTTTTCCATGATCAATGATTGGAAGGTCATTTATCTTTGCATTTTGCATTCAATTTCTCAAGCAATGTGTTAGTATTACTCTTTAACATGCTTTAGCTTCTACTATAGAAATGAAGATTGCATTGGTGGGAGATGTTTGTTTTAGGCCTCCTATTACTATTAGATCTCATGAGTTGCATGTAGGCAACATTAGAGGGGCTATGGGTGAAATTCCTTCCTACCACAAGAGGGATTAGCTTTCTCCCTTCTTTGGTTCTAACGAGCTATGCATCTCTTGGCCTTCCATTTTGTCTTCCACATGATGGTTTCGACCATTGCCTTTTTTGGGATTTTTCTTCCCAATGTAAACCCATGTAAGATATTTCATCTTATGTCAAACAAGTTAAATGTAAACCACACAAAACATGTAGATATTTAATTAATTCTAGACACATACACATATACATTTTTACAAGTCATGTGAAACTATATAAAAAAGTGTAAATAAATAAATGAAAAAATGCATGTCCTTGCCTTGTGAAAAAAAGAGGGGGTTGTGCTAAGGAGGATTAATGTTCAGGTTTTCATACATGAAATTTTGTCCATAAAATCTCATCAATGAAACTTCATCAATACATCCATTGGAAATTCACAGATACTATTTTGTAGATGAAACCATGGAATTTTCCTGTCAAGTTCCACTGCCCAAAAGCCCAAGAATGCCAGCATGGCCAATCTTCCTGCAGCACTTGGCACAGATTCAGGGTCACAGTCAGAATCTAGAGCTCTGAAGAGGTAACAGCAGATACTGCAGAAGCTAAAATCACAAAGTTCTCAGATACAACCTCACTTTCTTCCTTCCCACTTTAATATCGGACATGGAACAAGAACTCATTCGTGCATAAGCACTTACCAGTACTGATTTCTTTCCAATGGAACGATTAAACTCATCTCTGATGATGAATTTCAAAGTGGCCCATCAGGTGATAGACATAGAAGACAAAAGGTATGCTAAACTAGACTCATACGCACTAAGGTAGGGAGGCTTTAAACTCAGAAGGGATTGTTATTGCAGGCTGTAAAAGTTTAAAGTGGTGCTTGAAACAGGAGACATCTAGGTTTGGGGGTTTCATTCTCACAATGTTGAATCTAGCCATCAACACATAAACTGATTACCAACTTGTTTTTAAAAAAGGAACTCCACGAATTCCAATTCCAAGCAATAACTAATATCTTGACAACCTCCCTCTTCCAGCAGAATTTGCCT